>Ga0207421_10000137_pt1 | contig 84573 bp, 68 predicted proteins | sample SodLakKL_010_SED_4_FD_187542 | JGI IMG/M metagenome (GOLD analysis project Ga0207421, IMG submission 187542) | Alkaline sediment microbial communities from Lake Tanatar, Kulunda Steppe, Russia - 8KL_010_SED (SPAdes) (version 2) | ecosystem: Environmental > Aquatic > Non-marine Saline and... | reverse complement strand
CATATAATATGCTGACTAATAAACATATAGATGATTTTAATATAAATTAATGCGCTTGAGCAGTAATAACTTAAGTCAAGTGCGAAACTTTAGTAACTTATTGAATATTAGCTTAATAAACCATATCTGTATGAGTAAAAAGATATACCAAAAAGCTGACTGATTTTGCAGATTTTTTTATTCAAAGAGACAAAAAGCAAACCGGTTTTAGGGCTGTGTCAATTATATTATTTCAAATTATTTACTGATTTCATTATATTGCACTGAAAAAGGGAGCCTGAAAAGGCTTAAGCTCAAAGTAATATAAAAACAAACCATGGAAACAATTGTAACTCTTTTTGAAAACAGCGCGGCAAAATACAGCAGTAACCCCCTGATGCTGGAGAAAAGAGATGGCAAATACCGTGCAGCAACCTACAGCGAAATAAAAGAGGAAGTTTATGAGTTTGCGGCAGGTTTGGTCTCTATGGGAGTAAAAAAAGGGGACCGGATTGCCTTGCTTTCGGAAGGCCGTAACGACTGGGTTATTTCAGAACTGGCAATTTTATACGCCGGAGCTGTAAATGTTCCTCTATCTGTTAAACTGGGAGATGCCTCGGAAATTAAATTCCGCCTGGAGCACTCCGGAGCAAATATCATAATAGTTTCAGCAGGACAGGCATACAAACTTGAAAAATTGAAAGATAAACTGCCTAAACTTAAAAAGGTCATACTGCTCGACAAAACCGTATCAGCTGGCAAAAACGAACTATTTTTCCATGATATAAAAGAAAAGGGGAAAGAATTCCTTAAAAAAAAACGTGAAAAATTTGATCAAATATGGCAATCTGTTGCTCCCGGGGATTACGCCAATATATGTTATACTTCGGGAACAACAGCCGACCCGAAAGGAATAATCCTTTCCCACAGGAACTACACAGCAAATGTTGAACAGGCAAGAAGCCTCATGTATGTGCCCCAGTGGTACACAACTCTTCTCATACTTCCATGGGACCATTCATTTGCCCATACCGCCGGAATATATACACTGATCTCTGCCGGCGCAAGTATGGCTTCGGTGGAACCGGGCAAAACACCTCTTGAAACGCTCAGGAATATACCGAAAAACATTAAGGAGGTGAGACCTGTATTTTTATTAAGTGTACCTGCTCTGGCAAAAAATTTCCGCAAAAACATAGAAAACGGGGTTCGTGAAAAAGGCCCCGTTGCAGAAAGGCTTTTCAGTGCCGGCCTTGGGGTTGCATATTTTTACAACGGCATTGGGTGGGACAGGGGAAAAGGCTGGAGGTTATTGCTGAAGCCCCTGGTCAAGATCTTTGATACTCTCCTATTCAGGAAAGTCAGAGAAAATTTCGGCGGAAGATTAAAATTTTTCATAGGCGGAGGCGCGCTTCTTGATATTGAACTGCAGCGCTTCTTCTACGCTCTTGGTATTCCCATGTTTCAGGGATATGGACTATCGGAGGCTTCTCCCATTATCTCTTCCAACTCCGAAAAGTCCCACAAGCTTGGCTCATCGGGCTACCTTGTAAAAAACCTGGAGTTGAAAATATGCGATGACAACGGACTGGAGCTCCCCGTGGGAGATAAAGGCGAAATTGTGGTAAAAGGGGAAAATGTAATGGTTGGATACTGGAAAAATGAGGAAGCTACAAAATCGGCATTGAAAAACGGCTGGCTTCATACCGGAGATATGGGTTATATGGACAGTGACGGCTTTCTCTATGTGCTGGGGCGCTTTAAAAGCCTGCTGATATCGGATGACGGAGAAAAGTACAGTCCCGAAGGGATTGAAGAAGCTTTCATAGAAAACTCGAAATACATTGAGCAGTGCATGCTCTATAACAACCAGAACCCTTACACGGTATGCCTTCTGGTGCCAAACAGGGAAGAGCTGAAACGGTGGCTTAAGCAAAAAAACCTTAAGATTGAAACCCACCAGGGGCAGGTTGCAGTTTTGAAAATGCTCGAATCAGAAATAAATGAATACCGCATCGGAGGGAAATATGAAAAAATGTTCCCCCAAAGATGGCTTCCGTCATCTGTAGCGGTCCTTGAAGAGCCATTTACCGAATCAAACCAGCTTTTAAACAGCACCCTTAAAATGGTCCGCGGCAGGATCACCGGACGCTACAGGGAGAGAATAGAATATTTGTTTACATCCGAGGCAAAAGATATTTGCAACAAATATAATATTGAAGCTGTTAAAAAGCTGCTGCAGGAAAAATAAGTCTTCCCTGTTTTAGTTTATGGCAACATAATTTTATATTTGCATTCTCGTTTCATGTAATGATCGTTATGTAAATAAAAGAGCCCTGATGAAGGATTTTTTAAAATTTATTACTACAAAAATATTCTGGAAACATTTTGGCATTGCCTCGGGAATATTGTTAGCGCTGGCTTTATTGTTTTTTGTTGGATTACATTTGTACACACGCCACGGTCAGGCCATAGCCGTACCTGATATGAGAGGTCTTTCAATAGAAGAAGTACACCAGGTAGCAAACGCCAAAAACCTTCGCTATGAAGTGACAGACTCGGTCTTCCAAAGTGAGGATAAAAAGGGACTGGTTATTGATCAAAGTCCGCCACCCGACTTTAAGGTAAAAAAAGACCGTACCATTTTCCTTACCATTAACGCAATGACACCCGAAAAGGTGAAAATGCCGAATGTGGTTGGTGTATCCCTGCGCCAGGCCAGAGCAATACTTGAAACACAAGGGCTGAATGTGGATACACTCAGGTACGTCCCGGACATAGCAGTCAATAATGTACTGGAACAGCACCATAACGGTAAAGAAATTAAGCCGGGGGAAATGATAGTTAGAGGTTCGGATGTTGAGCTGGTTCTTGGCGGCGGACTTAGCGAGCAGAGCACCACCGTTCCGGATCTGGTCTCGCTTGAACTTGAAGATGCAAAAGACAAGGTTATTTCCCATTCCCTTAATGTTGGGGCCACCGTTTTTGATACAACAGTCAAATCAGCTGATGATTCAATAAAGGCTTTTGTCTGGAGGCAAAGGCCGGAATATAACGATGAGGAAACGACTTCCATAAAGATGGGGTCAACGGTTGACCTGTGGCTGACCCTTGATTCGACCAGACTGCCGCAACCTGACACACTTGATTTTTTTCTTGATTCGATAAAATATATTTTGCCTGATCTTAAAGACGTTGATATTGAGGAGCTTCTCGAACAATAGCCAACGTACTGATTGTTACAGGTTATTTTCAAAGCACATTAACCCGCTTTTCCATGGCCAAAGAACCTTCCAGTGAATCTTTGAACGAACATGGGGAACTTTATGAACATTTCAGGATTGAGGTTGATCCCGGGCAAAGCCCGATACGGGTAGATAAATTCCTTGTTGCACGTATTGAGAACGTCTCCCGCAACCGTATTCAAAATGCCGCGTCCGCGGGAAATATCCTTGTAAATGACAAGCAGGTGAAGTCAAATTACAAAATCAAGCCGCATGATGTGATCAGTATTGTTATGGCACACCCGCCAAGGGAAGTTGAGATCATACCCCAGGACCTGCCCATTGAGATAATTTATGAAGACGACCACCTGATTGTAATAAACAAGGAGGCGGGCATGGTGGTACACCCCGGTCACGGCAACTACAGCGGAACACTTGTAAATGGGCTTAGCTGGAAGTTTAAGGATAACCCCCTTTTCAAAACCGGAGAGCTGAGGCCCGGACTGGTTCACCGTCTTGATAAGGACACCTCGGGGGTAATTGTTGTTGCAAAAAACGAAACGGCAATGAACAAGCTCGCCCGCCAGTTCTATGAGAGAAGTATAACGCGCAAATACACCGCGCTTGTCTGGGGCAATCCCGATCCACCCGAGGGAACAATAACGGGCAATATAAGAAGAGACCCTAAGGACCGCCGGAAAATGAGGGTTTTTCAAAACGACTCTGCAGGCAAACATGCTGTTACACATTACTGTGTAACAGAAAAACTGGGCTATGTAAACCTGGTTGAATGTACACTTGAAACGGGGCGCACTCACCAGATAAGGGCACATTTCGAATATATAGGTCATCCGGTTTTCAACGACGAAAGATATGGGGGCAGCAGAATACTGAAAGGTACTTTGTTCGGCAAATACAGGCAGTTTGTCCAAAACTGCTTCACTCTGATGCCTCGTCAAGCCCTTCATGCAAAATCACTGGGATTTACCCATCCGGAAACCAGGGAAAAAATGTTTTTCGAAACTGAGCTTCCCGAAGATATGAGGAAGGTGGTCGAGAAATGGAGAAAATATATTTCTGGCCGGGAAACGGCCTGAGCTAAAAAATTTTTTATATAAATCGGTTAAAAATTATGCAAAATATAGCAATCGTAACGGGAGGCTATTCATCCGAGTTACCGGTCTCACTTAAAACCGCCGCAACAGTGGCCAGTAATCTGGACAAAAGCAAATTCTCCCCTTTCATTATAACGGTTGAAAAAAACAAATGGTTTTTGGGAACTCCTCAAGATCAGGGTCCCGAAGTAGACAAAAATGATTTCAGTGTAACCCTTGATGGGAAAAAAATTAAATTCGACTGTGTTTTTATGACCATTCACGGTTCACCCGGTGAAGACGGAAAACTTCCCGCCTATTTCGACATGCTTAAAATACCCTACACATCGAGCAATGTCTTAACTTCATCGCTCACTTTCAACAAACATGCAACAAAGATTCACCTCGGCAATACCGGATTAAACACACAGGAAGGTATACTGATGAGAAAAGGGGAGGACATTCCTTCAAAAACGGCAGCCGCCAAAATAGGTTTTCCCTGCTTTGTAAAACCCAACAGCGGGGGATCAAGCATAGGAATAACAAAAGTCAAGCAGGAGAATGAGCTGGAAAATGCCCTGAAAAAAGCTTTTGATGAAGACGATGAGGTCTTGGTTGAAAAATGCATAGAAGGGGTTGAAATTACCGCAGGAATATTAAAAACAAAAACCAGGGAGCTTATTTTCCCATTAACCGAACTTGTACCAAAAACTGAATTTTTTGACTATGCGGCAAAATATGAAGGTGCTTCCGAAGAGATAACACCTGCACGCCTGCCTGAAAAAGCGGTTAAAGATTTTGCACGCACCTCCTCCTATATATATGATTTACTGCAATGCAGAGGAATTGTAAGAATAGACTACTTTTACGACAACGGCAAGATCTATTTTATGGAGATCAACACGGTTCCCGGTATGACCGAGGCAAGTCTCATTCCCCAGCAGATAAGAGCCATGGGAATGAGCCTTTGCCAGGTTTTCACATTGGCAATCGAGGATGCCATTTTCAGCAAAAGCCAATAAATTAAAAGAATCAGAAAACCCACCTGTACATAAGCCTTAAGTCTCTGCCGGGCATGGCATAATGCCTGTCCTCAACCCTTGAGAGGTGATCCCGGTATTTTGTATCCATAACATTGTCAACTCTGAGAACAATGCTGTGGTTACCCCTTTCATTTATACGGTAACCTGCCTGCAATCCCAAAAGTGTATAGCCTTCTGTTACATCCTCTTTTGGCGCTACCCTGTCCTGGGTAGCAGCATGTCTCACTCTGGCAGCTAACCAGCCCCTTCCGTAATCGTATTCGATCTCTGAATTAATCCTGAAGGGAGGAATAAAGGGCAGATACTCCCTGTCACCGGTAGTTCTGCGGGCATTTACATAATCCATACCCACATCGAGCATCAAGCCCTCAACAGGGATCACCTTCATGGAAAACTCACTTCCGAAAAACCTTGCATCCTCATCAATATATTCAAATACCGGAAGCTGTGATCCCGTGTCTGTTTCCCCGGTTGGTTCAAAAATTATATAATTGTCAAAATAATTGACATATCCGGTAAGCTCAAAAGTAAATGCCCCGTTTTTCCAGTTTATGAACATATCCGCCCCGTGACCTATTTCATCTTTAAGATCGGGATTCCCCAATTCATATACCCCTGAACATAAATGAGGGCCGTCTGCAAACAGCTCCTCAACAAGGGGGTTGCGATGCGAACGGGCAAACTGGCTCCCGATTTCAATATTTTCTGAAGGCCTGAAATTCATTCCGACAGAACCGGTAAAGTTTACTGCATTCCTTGTTTTGGTAACATCGGGAAAAACATGGTTGGGCAGTGCACTAACGTGATTCACATCCATTCTTAAACCTGTCTGCAGGCGAAACCAGTGTGTGACAGGAATTTCCTGAAATGTAAACAAACCTGCATTTATTCTCTCTTCACCCGGGGTGAAAGCCTCCTCCCCGCCTATCTCAAGGTTGTGACCATGCAGGTTGATACCAAATGCACCGCGGTCGAATATACCCCTGGGCTTATGCTGCATTGTAAAGGTAGTGCTGAAGGAATACTTGTCATGAGAAAGCTCAATATCCTCATCTATTACATCGTCAATTGTTTCAATTTCCACCTCCTTTTGTGAAAGATAAGTTCCATGAAAACGCAGCTGTGCTTTATCAAAAAATCCTTCACGCTCAAATCCGAATCTTCCCTGAAAACCATATCTTTGCTGGCGGTTTTCGATATCTTCATAAGGATCGTCAAGCTCCTCGGGCAAGCCATAGGTCTGCATATTGGCCGAAAAGCTAATCCCGCCGGTAACATTATCCCTTTCAAGGCCAAAACCCATTGCAGCATCGAGGTGGTCAGTGTGTGTCCCGGGCAGAACTCCCTCGGGGGTGGTTATATTACCTGAGCTTCTATAGGCAACTCTTCCGCTTGTAGCCAATTTTTCATTTCCGTATGTATAACGTCCGAAACCTGAGCCCATGTTATTCATTGTGGCACCCTGAAGTGAAACGGCGCCAGTTGCTCCCCTGTCCCAGTCTTCAGGTATATCTCTCGTAAAAATATTTATAACACCTCCAAGTGCACTGGAGCCGTAGAGAAGACTGGCAGGCCCTTTAACAACTTCCATCCTGCTGGTTGAAAGAGGGTCCATTGCAAGTGAGTGACCCGCAGCGCTCTCTGAAACGTCACCCATACGCTCACCATTTTCCAGAACCAAAACCCTGTCACCATCCATTCCACGGATAACAGGACGGGCAGGTGCAGAGCCCATTGACCGCATTGCCACTCCGGGTTCTCCGTCAAGGACCTCCCCGAAAGAGATTTCTGAACGTCTGATAAGATCCTCGCCCATAATTGACATATCGGACTGGTACCTGAAACCACTGGCAGTGGGAGAGGAAGTGAAAACCACTTCATCCAGCTCAACACCGGTGTATTCTACCTCCACTGTTAATTCAACCAACTCACCCGGGTCTGCTTCAAATTCCAGGTATGTTGTTTTATGCTCCATTCCTTTTACAACAAGACGGTTTTCCCCGCAGGGGATATTCTTGATCTCAAAGCGGCCCTCCTGGTCGGTTACTGTTCCCAGGGCAGTTTCTTCAATGATAACATTTATAAAAGGAACAGGTTCCCCGTCGTGTTCAGCAACTACCCTTCCCGACACTCCCGTGCAGGTTTCAGTTTCATCTGCTGAATAAGTCCGGGAACCTGCCTGAGCGGAAAAAGAAAATAATAATAAATAAAGCGTTAATAATAAGGATACTATATATCTGACTCTTCTGAGAATATTCATTTTTATTGGTTTTATTAAAAGTTTGTTAATTCAAGTGGAGATTACAAAGGAGTATAATTCGGCATAGCCGGAATCCCTGTAAAAAAAGCCGGGTTAGAATTAACAATACGGGGGGGCTCTTAACGATGCAATGTTGTAATGCGATCTTGAATAAACCTGTCTTATATAACAGGGGGCAATCTTTGATATTAAATGTCTGAATATAACAAGAAGCGATGCAATAGTGATCACAACAAGAGAAATACTTGAGCTCATGAACAGGGCAAGCATTTCACTTTCACTGTGCTTGTGATTTTCACCGGACTTCCCGAAAGGAACTGTACCTTGTTCTTCCTCACAACATGCATCCCTGTCATAAGGATGGGCATGCTGGATGATCTGTCCGCATGAAAGCCTGTGATAATGCCAGTTAACGGCATTATTGGTCACAACCCACACCAGGGCCAATACGGACAATATGGACAGAATTTTTTTCATAGTGCAGTTTTGGGAAATCCTTAACTTTATCCGCTTTCTAATAACGTTAAGCCTCTTACACATATTTTGCCGCAGCAAAACAAACAGGGGGAGAAATCACCGTTTCCAATCCCTGCTATATGTCCGGTCTACAAATATAAAATAATATTTTTTTTTAGTACCCAAAAGTATTAAAATTGTACCGGTTGCAAACATATAAAAAGACTTATTTAATTAAACCAATTATGGAATACAGATTTTTGGGCAAATCGGGTTTGAAGATCTCCGAACTTTCCTTTGGAACATGGATCACCGTGGGCGATCAGACCGATGTTGAAGGAGCCTTTCAGCTGATGAAACAAGCCTTTGATTCCGGTATAAACTTTTTCGACAATGCCGAGGTCTACTCAAAGGGAAACTCAGAAATCATTATGGGCAAAGTTCTCAAAAAAGCAGGCTGGAAACGCAGCGACCTTGTCATTTCAACCAAGATATTCTGGGGAGGCGAAGGGCCGAATGACCGCGGACTGTCGAGAAAACGTATTATCGAGGGTACATATGCATCACTGAAAAGGATGCAGCAGGATTATGTGGATCTTATATTTTGCCACCGCCCCGATATTCACACACCAGTGGAAGAAACAGTAAGGGCGATGAACCAGATTATCAGTCAGGGCATGGCATTTTACTGGGGCACAAGTGAATGGAGCGCAGCCCAAATAAAGGAGGCATGTCATGTAGCTAGGGCCAACAACCTTATACCACCGCTGATGGAACAACCCGAATACAACTTTTTCCGCCGCCAAAGAGTTGAGATGGAATACCTGCCCCTGTACGAAGAAACTGGCCTTGGAACGACCACCTGGAGCCCTCTTGCCAGTGGTATTCTGTCAAACAAGTATGTTGAAGGTATCCCTGAAGGCAGCCGTTTCAGCCTTAAACAATATAAGTGGCTGAGGGATAAAAGACTTGATTCTCCTGAAGGGAAGGAGAAAGTTTTAAAAGCGGCAAAACTTAAAAAAATTGCAGACCAGGCCGGATTAACCCTTCCCCAGCTGGCCATTGCATGGTGTTTGAAGAACCCCCACGTGAGCAGTGTAATACTTGGGGCTTCAAAACCCTGTCAGCTCAAGGAAAATCTTAAAGCCAGGGAAGCTGTGCCTCTTTTAGATGATACAATAATAAGTAAAATCGAGGAGATCCTGGCCAATAAACCGGAAGGGGAAAAAGACTGGAGAATATAACCTGGTTCTGAGACCTGGTTGTTTACAAATGTGAGCTTTAGCTGACAGGGTGTGCGTTTCAGCTCGTGGGGTGCAGTATTTCAGCTGATAGGCATTGAGTTTCAGTTGACGGGGGTAGGTCTCAGTTTATTGGGCGGTATTTTAGCTGACAGTGATTATCAGGCATAAATTGCTCCATATATCAGTCCCGCAATAGTCGACATAACTGAAACCAGCACTATATAGGCAACAGTTCTGCGATTTCCCAGCACGCTTCGTATAACAAGCATATTGGGCAAAGAAAGCGCCGGGCCTGCAAGCAATAATGCAAGGGCCGGTCCCCTGCCCATTCCGCTGGCAAGCAGTCCCTGTATAATGGGTATTTCAGTCAAAGTAGCAAAATACATAAAAGCTCCCAAAATTGATGCAAAAAAATTGGCAGGCAAGCTGTTGCCACCTACAAGAGCAGCTACCCATTCCCCGGGAATAATACCTCCGCTTTCATCGGGTACACCAAGCAAGAATCCGGCTACAAGAACCCCGGCCCCAAGCAGCGGCATTATCTGTTTCGTGAAATCCCATGATGAATAGAACCATTCCTGAGGTTGTCCGGGAGTTGTTAAAGTCACCCAAACAAGTCCGGCTACACCAACAGTAAAAGGAACAACAGGATGCCCGGGAAAAATCAGGGCCGCCACAACTACGGCCATTCCGGCAGAAATAACTTTCCAGGCCTTTATTGCCAGGGTGTAAACAAGTGAGAACATGAGCAAAATGCCCAAAAAGGATGTTATATACCATTTACCGGCCCATACTGCATGTAAAAATCCCGTTTCGGCATGAGGCTCCCCCCATGTTGCAAAAACCAGTATAAGTATCAGGATAATGAAATGAAAAGCCGTTTTCCACAGAGGCGTAGAGGGTGAAGATTGTGCAACTTCCATTTGCTCGTCAGCGATTTTACCCTCTTCCTTTCGAAAGAGGAAATTCATTATCAGTCCGATTAAAATACTGAACACTATAGCCCCTGTTATGCGGGCAAGTCCGAGTTCCCACCCAAGTATCCTTGCAGTTAAGATCACAGCCAGTATATTGATGGCCGGACCGGAATAAAGAAAGGTGGTAGCTGTTCCAAGTCCGGCACCCCGCTGCCTTATACCTGAAAAAAGCGGCAAAACGGTACAGGAGCAAACGGCCAGAATGGCCCCGCTGACAGATGCAATAAGATATGCTTTCCATTTAACGGCTTTGGGGCCCAGGTACCTTATAACAGTTCCCTGACCCACCAAAACGGCTATCGCGCCTGAAATAAAAAAAGCAGGAATAAGGCACAGCAGAACATGCTCCCGGGCATACCACCTTGCCAGCTCAAAGGCTGAAATGATAGCCTCCCTGAAAGCCTCCTGTTCAACGGGCAGAAAATAAAAAAACAGGAAAAATCCTGCTATCCATGCAAATTTCGTTATTTCGTCTCTCATGCCACTCAACTTTAACATACATCCTCAAAAAGGCTATTACGGTAATGAGATTCAAAATTACCGTTCATGTCATTCTCATGCCACCCAATTTTAATATGCTTGCTCAAGGAGGACGTTAACGGTCATACCATTCAAAAAATTCCCGCATCAAATCCTTTGCCTCCTCCCAGTTCTTTTGGTTAATGCAATATTTGATTCTGGGGGGCTCTATGGTGCCCTGTATCAGGCCGGCCGACTTAAGCTCTTTTAAATGCTGGGAAAGAGTCGACAAAGCAATGGGGAATTCATCTGCAATATTGCTGCTGTAACAGCAACTTTGACTCGAAAGTATGCTCATTATCCTGATCCTTGCAGGATGGGCAAGAGCCTTGGCATAACGGGCCATACTTACGTGCCGGCTGGGATAAACGGATATTTTTTCCTGTTCCTTCATTTGCTGCCTGCATCTGCCAGAAGTTCCTTTATCTTAGCCACATCAGGAACACGGCCGTTCATGACAACCTTGCCGTCAACGGCAATGGCGGGTGTAAGGTTAACTCCATAACCCATAATTTTCATCATATCCTCTTCTTTAACAACATCGGCCTGAAGTCCCAGCTCCTCAACCGCCTTTCTGACGTTCTCCTCGAGTTTTTTGCACTTTGGGCAACCCGGCCCCATAACTTTTATTTCCATATTTGATATTATTTAATTGAAAAATCAATTGGATTTTACCTGATAAACCGGCAGCTGATCATCTTTTTAGATTTCTTTTTCCCTTTGTTTTCATTGTACAAAGACACGAGCCGCTAAGCTGCATACTTTTGTCCTTTTTCAAAGGCAACCCCTTGCGTTCCCAGTTGTGTATACCTCCGTTAAGGACAGCTACCTTATCAAATCCCTTTTCATGGAGAAACCTGACAATTTCCTTGCTTTTGTTGCCTGTGGAATCAGCTATGATCAAATACCCCCCGGAAGGCAAAGTTTCCAGCCTGTCGGCAAAACCAAAAAATGAGGAGTAAATCAAATTGTCAACATCATACATCTTGTAGTTATTATCATATTCTTCGCGAATGTCAACTATTACCGCCCCTTTTTTTTCTGCCTCATAAGCTTCTGCGGGTGAAAGAAAAAGTATCTCCTTAATTTTCATTCCAAGTCCTTCAAATGGATTTTGCATATCAATAAATTTTTAATTTTTTATATTTTTCGTAGTTCGCAAAAATACGAAATATTTTTTGTCTTACAAAAAATTTACAACCAACTTATTTAGATTATTTTATAACTTTTTATAAATTTATGGTTGTAAATACAAACCTAAAACCTGAATGTCATGGAAAAATATCTTGTCTCACCAAGGATCTTTCTGCCGGCCCTGGCAGTATTAGCAGTTTTTTTATCCGTTAATACAGTATTTGACAGTGAAACCAATAAAACAGAGGAAATGAGTATGCAAGAAGAAACCATTGATCTTCCCGAACCGAGACTTGAAAGTCCTGTCAGCCTGGAAGAAACAATAGAAAGAAGAAGATCGGTCCGCTCCTATCAGGATGAACCTTTAAATCTTGAGCAGGTAAGCCAGCTTCTGTGGTCTGCCCAGGGTATTACTCTTGAGTCAAGGGGATACCGTGCAGCTCCTTCGGCAGGGGCAACTTTCCCGCTTGAGGTATACCTGGTAGCCGGAGAGGTGGAGAATCTTCCGGCTGGTGTTTATAAATATGTACCGGATGATCACACCATGGTTGCTAAAACACAGGGAGACATACGCGGTGAACTGGCAGATGCATGCCTTGGCCAGGAATCTGTAAGGAATGCTCCGGTATCGCTGGTTATAGCGGCTGACTATGAAAGGACAGCTTCCCAATACGGCGATCGTGCAAAACGCTATGTACACATGGAAATAGGCCATGTAGGGCAAAATGTTTCGCTTCAGGCCATCACAATGGGACTGGGCTCGGTAATGATAGGCGCCTTTACCGACGAACAACTAAAGGATTTAATGCCTGTACCTGATAATGAAGATCCTCTTTATGTTATCCCCGTTGGAAAAGAGTAATTTGTCAGCCAAATATTTATATTAAAACAAGATGATCAAATTTTTGTTTTTCCTGTTATGCTTTTTTGCAGTAACAGGATTGAATGCCTCAGAAGCAAGGCTTTTGAGGCAACCCGACATCAACGGGGATTATATCACCTTCTCATATGGAGGTAATATATGGGTTGTCGGCAAAGAAGGAGGTGAAGCCCGCCGCCTGACCAGCTTTCAGGGTGCTGAACAAAACCCGAAGTTCTCTCCCGACGGGCAGTGGATCGCTTTTAGCGGCCAGTTCGGCGGAAGCACCGACGTTTATGTCATTCCTTCACAGGGAGGAGAGCCTAAAAGGCTAACATGGCATCCCGGTTCTGATATTGTACGCGGGTGGACACCTGAGGGGAAAGTGGTGTTTACCTCCGGAAGGGAGAGCGCTCCTGTGGGTTATCCAAAATTTTTTTCCATTGGCTTTGAAGAGGGTCTCCCCTCCCCCCTGGAAATACCAAGAGGATACCGCGGCGAATATTCCCCTGACGGCAATTATTTTGCTTATGAACTGGTCAGGCCATCCGATGAGGAATGGAGAAATTACAGGGGCGGGCAAAACCGTCCGGTTTGGGTTCTTGACATGAACGATTATTCGTTGCTTGAGCTTCCCGATGCGGGCAACTCCCGCAATCAATACCCGGTTTGGATTGATGAGACAATTTATTTTCTCTCCGACCGTGACTGGGCTATGAACCTCTACAGCTACAATATGCGAACCGGCGAACAGAATCAGCTTACATTTCATTCGGAATATGATATAAAATACCTGAGCGCCGGTGAAAAAAACCTGGTATACGAATACGGAGGAGATATCTATAAATTCTCTCCGGAAACAGGGGAATCTGAAAAGCTAAGCATAAAGGTTAACGCAGACTTTCCATGGTCCAGGGAGGGGTGGAAAAATGTGAGCCGTTACATTACAAACGGATCATTGTCTGCAACAGGTGTTAGGGCACTTTTTGAAGCACGCGGGGAGGTCTTTACAGTTCCGACTGAAAAAGGAGACTGGAGGAACATCAGCAACTCACCGGGCAACAGGGACCGCCATCCCGTATGGTCTCCTGACGGGAAAAATATAGCCTGGTTTTCCGACAGGTCGGGAGAATACAGGCTGATGATAGGGACCCAGGACGGCCTTGAAGACCCAAGGGAAATAGAGTTGCCGGATCCGAATTTCAATTATACACCCGCATGGTCGCCCGACTCGAAGTATATCTTCTTCACCGACACAGATCTTAAGTTGTGGCTAGTGGATGTGGAAACCGGTGAAGTAAACCTGGTTGATCAGGACAGGTTCATACATCCCCAGCGCACGATGGACCCGGTATGGTCACCCGATTCCAGATGGATTGCATATGCAAAAAGGCTCAAAAACCAGTTCCATGCCATAAAACTTTATTCACTTGAAGAAGACAAGGTTTATCAACTGACCGACGGGATGTCCGATGCGATCTCCCCGGCATGGGATGCAAGCGGAAAATATATCTATTTTCTGGCAAGTACCGATTTTGGCCTGAATACAGGCTGGCTGGATATGAGTGCCTATGACCGCCCGGTTACAAGAGGAATATACATGGCAGTGCTGGACGAGGATGAACCATCTCCCCTGCTTCCCGAAAGCGACGAGGAGGAAGTAAACAATAACGGCGATGAAGAGTCTTCATCTTCGGATGATGTTAAAGTAAAAATTGATTTTGACAATATAGGCCAGAGAATACTCTCCATAGATGTGCCCGAGAGGAACTACTCTAATTTGTCATCTGCAGGAAGTGGAATGATCTTCTATATGGAATCGGTCCCCGGTCAGGGCACAACACTTCACCGCTATCACCTCAGCGAAAGAGAATCGGTCTCCTGGCTTTCCCCGGTAAACTATTACAGCATATCGGCAGACGGGAATAAGCTGCTTTACCGTTCCCAAAACCGCTGGGGGGTAGTCGACACCAAAGGCACGCCAAGTGTGGGTGACGGACAAATTAATACGGGTGACCTTCAGATGAAGATCAATCCTAAAGATGAATGGCAGCAGATATTCGACGAAGCATGGCGTATATACCGTGACTACGTTTATGTTGAAAATATGCATGGAGCTGACTGGGAGGAGGTTTATAACAAATATAAACCGCTTGTTGAACATGTCAGGCACAGAAACGACCTGAACCATGTTTTAAGCATTATGGGGGGAGAGGTCTCAATGGGACACTCCTATGTAAGTGGCGGTGATATGCCTGATATTGACCGCGATCCGGCTGGCCTTCTGGGAGCCGACCTGGAAATCGACAACGAGAGGTACCGTATAAAGAAGATCTACACGGGAGAGAACTGGAACCCTGACCTGAGGTCTCCCCTCAGCGCACCGGGCATTAAAGTCTCGGAAGGGGATTATATAATTTCAGTTGACGGCCGGGAGCTTAAGGCCCCTGTCAACCCCTACAGCCTGTTCGAGAACAAGGCAAATAAACAGGTAACACTTCGCGTCAACAGCAAGCCCCATCATGAAGGCTCCTGGCAAATAACTGTTGTTCCGGTTAGCAGTGAAGCAGGATTGAGGCGTCTGGACTGGGTAGAGGGTAACAGGAGAAAGGTGGAGGAGATGTCTGACGGCAAGCTTGCCTATATATGGTTACCCAACACCGGACAGGGAGGATATTCATACTTTAACAGGTACTATTTTGCACAGCAGGACCTTGAGGGGGCCGTGATAGATGAACGATTCAACGGAGGAGGCTCAGCGGCCGACTATATGGTGGATATCATGGCCCGCCAACTACACGGCTTTTTCAACAACAGAATAGATCCAGAGCTGCCTTTCACTTCACCAGGTGCGGGAATCTGGGGACCAAAAGTGATGATAATCAACGAAAATGCCGGATCGGGAGGGGACCTTTTGCCCTATATGTTCAGAAACATGGATATCGGCCCGATCGTAGGCACAACCACGTGGGGCGGACTGATAGGCATATGGGATTATCCATCGCTCATTGACGGGGGTGCAATGGTCCCCCCACGCGGAGGATTTTACAATACCGACGGTGAATGGGACGTGGAAAACAAAGGTGTAGACCCGGATATTCACGTGGAAATGATACCCGAGAAAGTTATTGACGGCCGGGACCCTCAACTGGAAAGAGCTGTAGAGGAAGCATTGAAACTTCTGGAGAAGGATCCCGTTGAAATTATCCCCGAGCCGGAACCTCCGGTCAGGGTTAAAAGACCCGAAAGAGAAAATAAATAAACACAAATTGAAAGAGCCCCAAAAAAGGCTTACCTAAAAAGTATTCCATAAAAAAACCGGGATTTACACCGACCTGTAATCCCGGTTTTTTACATAATCCCACAAATCAATCCTTACTTTCCCCCGTTTCAACTACCTCGCCGATAATACGCAGTATAGCCGTTTGTCTGTTGGTTGCATTGGACTGAACCGTAACTGTACGTCCTATACGGTGAGGCCGGTTTGCTATTCGGAACTCAACTTTAACAAAACCCGAATCGCCCGGAGATATCGGCTTTTCTGTATATCCTTCAACCCTGGTTCCGCAACATGCTCTCACATTTGTCAAAACCAGCGGCTGATCACCCTGATTGTAAACAATAAATTCAATTTTGCCCTCCGGTATGCTGTCTACCTTAATTTCTCCAAAATCATGAACATCCCTGTCAAACCCGATCATGGGACCGTCAGGACTCTGAGAAACGGCAAATATTGTAAAAATCAAAAACAAACAGGCAGAAAAAGCAACTTTCTTCATTATTTCAACTTTTTATTTTAAAGTTACCTCAATAATCCGGTTAAAACAAAAAAAATGCCATTAATTGAGAGAAAAAAAATATTACATATCAATAGTACGTTTAAAATTAGTAAAAAGTTGCATTTTCTTTGGGCAGTCTACCTTGTTTGAAAATAAGCTTTTTTGACTATTTTTGCGTGCATTATTATAATTTAATTTTTTAATGAACCCATCATAAACCTTTGGCAGACAAAATAAGATGAAGAAAAGCCTCACTTCCCTGACTATAAACTCCATGCTTTCAGAAAGCACGGAAAAATTCTCAAATAACCCGGCTCTTTCCTTTGTCGGTGAAAAGCCTGTTACATATTCAACTCTTCACGGAAGGGTAAAAGAGATTTCATCATTTTTAAGGGAAAAAGGTATTTCAAAAGGAGACAGGATTGCCTTGCTAAGTGAAAATATGCCCAACTGGGGTATAACCTATCTTGCAGTAACAACAACGGGAGCTGTTGCAGTCCCTGTTTTAACCGATTTTACATTCAAGGAAATAAAAAGGATACTGAAGCATTCAGGCGCAAGGGCTATATTTGTATCCCGCAGCTTATATCATAAAATTGAGGGGAACCTTCCTTTAAACATTGAATCTGTCATATTAATTGACAATTTTTCCCTGATAGACAAAGACTCCCCTGACGGGAGCACTGAGAAGCAGGGCATAGGAGATTTTGAATCCAAAAAAATAAAAGCGGAACCCTCTGCTGTCCCGGTGCCCGGGGAAGACGATACTGCCGCCATATTATACACATCGGGAACAACGGGCAACCCTAAAGGTGTAATGCTCTCACACAGGAATATTATATCGAATGCCTTAAATACAATGAATATACAGGAGGTTTATCCCTCTGACCGCCTTTTGTCGGTTCTGCCTCTGCCCCATTCATACGAATGCACCATAGGTTTTATAATACCTCTTATGAACGGTGCATCTGTCCATTATCTCAAAAAGCCCCCGGTTGCGGAAGTTTTACTCTCTGCAATGAAAGAGGTTAAACCTACAATGATGCTAACCGTTCCCCTGATCATTGAGAAGGTTTACAAAAAAAATGTGCTGCCCAAATTAAGCGGATCGTCGGCAATGAGGGGTATAATGAAAATATCACCTTTCAGAAAAATCCTCCATCGCATGGCCGGAAAGAAACTGCAAAAATCTTTCGGGGGTCAGCTGCGCTTTTTTGGAATCGGAGGAGCCAAATTATCAGCAGATACGGAACGTTTCCTCAGGGATGCCGGATTCCCGTATGCAATTGGCTACGGGCTGACCGAAACATCACCTCTGCTGGCAGGGAGCAGAGCCTCACTTACCCGCTACCGTTCAACCGGCCCTCCTTTGCCGGGCCAGCAACTAAAAATTGATAACCCCGATCCGTTAACAGGTGAAGGCGAAATCCTGGCAAAAGGGCCAAATATTATGAAAGGGTATTTCAGGGACGAAAAACAAACCGCTGAAGTATTTACCGAGGAAGGATGGTTCAGAACAGGCGACCTGGGTGTGCTCGATAAAGACAATTACCTTTACATAAAAGGAAGGCTCAAAAATATGATATTGAGCTCTACCGGCGAGAATATTTACCCGGAAGAAATTGAAGGTGTCATAAATACACAATCAATGGTGCTCGAATCACTTGTCTACGAAATGAGCGGTAAGCTGGTAGCCCGCGTTCATCTCAACTATATGGAAATAGAAAATCGTTACCGCCAGTTCAGGGAAACTGCCCAAAATATGGACACACAGATGAGAGAAATTGTTAATGAGAAATTAAATGAAATAAAGACAAAAGTGAATTCCGAGCTGAACAAATTCTCCCGCCTCAGTGCAATTCATGAGCAAACCGATCCGTTTGAAAAAACTCCCACAAAGAAGATAAAAAGGTTTTTGTATAAGGATTAATCCGGATCAATTACTCACTGTAGTGAATCCGGACAATTACTCACTGAAAATTTTAAAGAAAAGAGAGGCATTCCTCAAGTCTTATTCCCCTTGAACCTTTGATCAGCACAAATGAGTTTTCAGGTTTGTTTGATCTAAGCCATTCATTCAACTCTTTGGTGGTTTCGAAAAACCTGAAGGGATAATCATTGGAGTGCTCCATAAAATGTTTCCCAACAAGGAGAACATCTTTAAAAGAGTAGCCGGTTAACATATCCAGAATTAAAATATGCTCTTTTCGGGCATAATTACCCAGCTCCAGCATATCGCCCAGTATAAGCCATTTGGGCCCTCCCTCCATTGAGGCAAACTCTTCAATTGCAAGCTTCATGCTAACCGGATTGGCATTGTATGAATCTATATACAAAAGATTGGAACCCGACCTGCAGATCTGTGAACGATTGTTCCGGGGTTCGTAGTATTCCAGTGCCTCTTTGATATCAAAGGGGTCAATATTAAAATATCTGCCTGCACATGCTGCAGCAGCAATATTCTCTCCGTTGTACTTTCCTGTAAGCTTTGTTTTTACATTAATTTCCCGGGGCATTGATTTGCCTGAGAGAGTCATTGTAATAAAAGGAGAAGATTTTTCTTTGACGCCTCTTAGAAAAAGATCACCTTTTGTCCCGTAAAAAACCGCCTCAAAAGGATAACGCTTACAGAGCTCCATCAAAATATCATTGTCCCTGTTAACTAAACCGGTGCCACCGTTTTCGGAAAGATATGCATAAAGTTCCGATTTTGCCTTTTTTACCCCTTCCAGTGATCCGAATCCTTCCAGATGTGCAGCACCAATATTGGTTATAATGCCATATGACGGCTGGGCCAGTTTAGAAAGCAAACCTATCTCGCCCGGCTGATTGGCGCCCATTTCAACAACGGCTAATTCATGCTGACTGTTCAGTTCAAGAAGGGTTAAGGGCAAACCGACATGATTGTTGAGGTTGCCGCGGGTGGCCATCAGCCTGTACTTTTTTGACAATATTGCCGCAACAAGCTCCTTTGTAGTGGTCTTGCCGTTGGAGCCGGTTATTGCCAAAAGCGGTATATCAAACTTCTCCCTGTGAAACTTTGATAAATTCTGCAAGGCTTTCAAAGCATCTTCTACCAGAATGTATCTTTCATCTTTTGCAAAATCAGCGTTATCTACAACTGCAAACTTGCAGCCAGCTTCAATTGCAGAAGCAGCAAACTTGTTACCGTCAAAGGTGTCACCTTTTATGGCGAAAAAAATCTGACCTTCCCCTGCCTTTCTGCTGTCAGTGCAAACACCTGCAGAATCCAAGAACAACCTGTATAGCTCATTTGTCATCATATTCAACTAATAGCAGAAAAAATAAAAAACCCCATAAATATATGAGGTTTTCCAAGAATTTCTTAAAAAAAGCCAAGATAATAACTTTATTCCAAAGTCGGACCTCCTACCCTGTTCATAGCACAACGGAATCCAAGATCATCCTTTGACTGTTCCTGATTAAGGAACCTTCTGGAACCAGGTGATAGCCAGTAAGCCCTGTCCCTCCAGGAACCTCCCTTGTAAACACGGGCCTCATTGTTTATAAGAGATGCGAAATTGTCTTCACTTTGTGAATACATGCGGTCATCTCCCGGATCAGTCTCACTATCAAAGTATAAACTGGACTGTTGATCACCGTCACGATAATCACGGTAATCTGAACGGCTGTAATTAAGGTTTCCGTGTGCATCCTCTTCATCAATCTCCACATAAACAAGGCGGCCAAGCTCATCCCTTCTGGGATTGCCATCTTCGTCAAGATCCAGCTTCTCGAAAACATTTCCACGGAAAGGCCTGAACTCATCAAAGTCGGCATAAGTCTGGGGGCGGTATACATCCTGGACCCACTCGTTTACATTACCGGCCATATTGTAAAGCCCAAAATCATTCGGCCAGTAAGATTTAACAGGCGCGGTAATCTCATAATCGTCTATACTTCCTGCAACACCCATATAATCACCTTTTCCGCGCACGAAATTGGCTCTCATCTTGCCCAGGTCACGCCGCGAATCATTTCGCGTGTGGTGACCGTCCCAGGGATAGATCCTTCTTCCGTAAACACGCTCCTCGTAAGTTGTTCCGATAAGACCGTATGCGGCATATTCCCATTCGGCTTCTGTTGGCAGTCTGTACTTGGGCAATAGTATACCATCTTCAAAACGAACCCGTCTTGTTTCAGAATCCGGCGAAAGATCGGGGAGGTTTTCACGAACCCTTCCCTCATAAAGCCCTGCAAGATAAGCCTCGGTGCTGAAATTTTCCTCATCCCTCTGCTCCGGATCCCATTCAAGGATCCCTTTTTCTATGAGAAGCATCTCATTTACCCTGTCTGTACGCCACAGGCAATAATCGTTGGCCTGTGTCCAGCTTACACCTACAACCGGATAATCGTTGTATGCCGGATGCCTGAAATATGTCTCAACGTACGGTTCATTATAACCTAGCGGACTCCTCCAGACAGTGGTGTCAGGCAAAGCTCTGCGATGCACATCGGGATTGCTTACATGGACATTCTGCAGCCAGTTTATGTACTCCCTGTAATCCACATTACTTATAGCCGTCTCATCCATATAGAATGATGTAACGGTTACACGTCTGGGTGGGTTATTCCAGTCATACATAACATCCTCCTGGGTGCTGCCCATTGTAAAAGTACCCCCTTCAATGAAAACCAGTCCGGGACCGGTTATCTGCTCGTAGGCATCCTGTACCTCAAAGCCGCCCATTTCAGGGTCATTGTAATTCCATCCGGTGGAGGAGGAAACATCGTCACTTCCTCCCAGAATACCGCATGAGGTTAAAATTACAGTCGCTAAAACAAAAGAAATAATGTTTCTTAACATCATAATTGTTTTTCTTCATTTAGTAAAATGTATAAAGCGCATTTTGGCTGTTTGATTTGATACGACAATTAGCCAAATAGGTTACCTTTTAATATCATTTTTTTTCATATTCACTTCCCTTTTACTTGTTATAATAAATGGGGAACTTTTTCAGAAATAAATCTAAACCAGGTGCAAAACTTTAGAAACTAAACAAAGCTTAGTTGCGTAAATTAATAAATTATAATAATTTTGTTTTAACATTTTTTATTTAATCCAAACAAATGAAAAAGACAATCATCTGCTCCTTTTTGCTTTTGGGCTTTCTTTTGAGTACCGGCACGACGTCATTCTCACAGATCTCTACCGGAGAATTGTCGGGTCAGCTCAATGTGATTCATGTAGCGGTTCCGTTTTTAACAATTGCTCCTGACTCAAGGGCCGGTGCAATGGGTGAGGCCGGACTGGCAACAAGTCCCGATGTTTTCTCAATGCACTGGAATCCTTCCAAATACGCTTTTATTGATGATGATTTCGGTGCGGCCGTATCTTATACCCCATGGCTCAGGAATCTGATTGACAACATTGATCTGGGATACCTTTCCGCCTACCACCGGATTGACGATACGCAGGTTATCAGTGCCTCACTCCTTTACTTTTCGATGGGAGAGATCATTTTCACCAACCTGTCGGGAGAGCCGGAAGGCACGCATAACCCTAATGAATTTGCTGTTGATATAGGCTACTCGAGAAAATTGTCGGAGAGGTTTGCTGGTGGACTCGCTTTCAGGTATATTCGCTCGGACCTGACAGGAGGAGCATATGTGGCCGGCATACTTAGTCAGCCGGCCCAGGCTTTTTCAGCGGATGTTTCTGTATATTACCTCAATGATATCAACATCTCAGACAACGATGCGGAACTGGCACTGGGCATGAATATTTCAAACATAGGTAACAAGGTAACTTATTCGGATGAACAAAACACTCAGTTCATCCCGATAAACATGGGACTTGGAAGTTCACTTACATACAACATAGATGAACAAAACACCCTTTCTTTGGCCCTCGACTTAAACAAGCTTCTTGTGCCAACACCGCCTCTTTATTATTCTGATTCGACAGATGTTGACGGCAACCGGGTAATAAGAGAAGGATACAATCCAAACGTTTCGGTTCCAAGGGGCATGTTGCAGTCCTTTTACGATGCTCCCGGGGGATTAAAAGAAGAGCTTAGAGAAATTACATGGTCATTTGGAATGGAATACTGGTATATGCAGCAATTCGCAATCAGAGCAGGTTATTTTTACGAGCATGAGACAAAGGGTAACAGAAAATTTTTCTCCGCAGGCCTGGGCCTTCGCCTTAACATGTTCACTCTTGATTTTTCTTATCTGATACCCGTTTACAGGGCTAATCCACTGGCAAACACACTGCGGTTTTCACTCTCTTTTAATTTTCAGTAAAACAATTAAAAAACAATATTTAACATATGGAACATAGAGTCGGGCTGGGGTATGATGTACACAGACTTGAAGAAAATAAAAAACTCATTATCGGGGGAATAAACATTCCTCATTCAAAAGGGCCCGTAGCTCATTCCGACGGTGATGTGCTGATACATGCCATTTGCGATGCGCTCCTGGGTGCGGCATCTCTGGGAGATATTGGCACATATTTCCCTGACACTGATTCAAGGTATAAGAACGCTGACAGCCGCAAGCTGCTTGATGAAGTGGTCAGAATTCTGGGTAGAAAAAATTTTAAAATTGGGAATATAGATACCGTAGTTTGCCTTCAGAGGCCCAAAATCAATCACCATATAGAATCCATAAAATCTTCCCTGACAAAGGTATTGCAAATAGAGCGGGAAAATATTTCGGTTAAGGCAACCACCACGGAAAAACTGGGCTTTGTAGGTGAAGAAAAGGGTATTTCTGCCTACGCTGTTGCTCTTCTCTACAGGGAGAAAAACGGTTAATAACCATGAGAGGCTTTACGTTTCGTGCCACGAAAACCTTTCCCTGCAAAAAATATTTTCTTTTATTTACTAAGTTAGCTCTTAAGGTTAAGCAGAAAAAATAATATGCAGATAAAAAAAACCCTGGTGCTGGGAGCAAGTCCAAAAGATATCAGATTTTCAAACAAAGCCGTTAAAAGCCTGAAAAGTTATAATCACCCGGTTGTACCGCTGGGAAACAAACAGGGGAAGATTGCCGGTATCGATATACTTCAAGGCAAACCAAATATCAATGATATTCACACAGTTGCACTTTATCTTGGCCCGCCGCGGCAAAAGGAGTATTATCAGTATATCCTTTCATTGAATCCAAGTCGGATAATTTTCAATCCCGGCACTGAAAATCCTGAGCTTATGGAATTAGTCGAAAATGAAGGCATTGAAGTGATCAAAGACTGCACCCTCATTATGCTCAATAACGACAGGTACTGAAGCACCCAGGCTTTTACGGATCATTCCGGGCTTTTTTAATCCAGAAACTTCTCTATTAGTTTGTCATCGGCCAGATTAGGCAATGTAACCTTCAGCCGCTTATTCTTTTCCATTTCACGTTTTATGGTAGCCATAGCTCCGCGGTTTCTTGCCCAGCTGCGGCGAGCTATACCGTTATTCACATCCCAGTGAAGCATCATCTCAAGACGCCTGCCGGCATCATCCGATCCGTCAAGGACCAGACCGAAGCCTCCGTTCAAAGCTTCCCCCCATCCGACACCTCCTCCGTTATGAAGAGATACCCACGTTGCTCCCCTGAAAGAATCTCCTATAACATTATGCACAGCCATATCGGCCGTATACTTTGAGCCGTCGTAAATATTTGATGTTTCACGGAAAGGTGAATCCGTGCCTGAAACATCATGATGATCTCGTCCGAGTACAATCGGAGCGGATATTTTCCCCTCCCGCAAAGCCTTGTTGAATGCCAAAGCTATCTTTATTCTCCCTTCGGAATCTGCATAGAGAATACGCGCCTGGGAGCCCACTACCAGCTTGTTTTTGCCAGCCTGCTTTATCCACATTATATTGTCGTCAAGCTGCGACCTTATTTCTTCGGGGGCATTTTCGCGAATCTCCTCAAGAACCCCGGCTGCCAGTCTATCGGTATACTCCAGATCAGAGGGATCGGAAGAGGTGCACACCCAGCGGAACGGACCGAATCCGTAATCGAAGAACATCGGACCCATTATGTCCTCAACATATGAGGGATAGCGGAAATCTCCCGTCGCATTGAAAATGTCGGCTCCCGCGCGACCGGCTTCAAGTAAGAAAGCATTGCCGTAATCCCAAAAGTACATTCCTTTTTCACTCAACTTGTTAACAGCATTCACGTGACGCCGGAGCGACTCTTTTACAGCTTCCCTGAACTTTGCAGGCTCCCGTGCCATCATCTCGTTGGCTTCCTCAAAACTTATACCTGCCGGATAGTAACCGCCTGAAAAGGGGTTATGCAACGATGTCTGATCCGATCCCAGCTCTACCGGTACATTCTCCTGAACAAGCTTTTCAAGCAGATCCACAATATTCCCCCGGTAAGCCAGTGAGACAGCTTCCTTCTCTTCCCTTGCCTTCATGGTACGGTCAACAAGTTTATCCAGATCATGGTAAACTTCATCCACCCACCCTTGAGAATAACGCTTTTCAAGAGGTTTAGGGTTAATCTCCGCTATCAGGCAGATCCCCCCGGCAATTACAGTTGCCTTTGGCTGCGCACCCGACATCCCGCCAAGTCCGGAAGTAACAAATATTTTTCCGCCCAGGTTATCTTCACCTTCTTTGCTTATCATTCTGCCGGCATTCAAAACCGTGATGGTCGTTCCATGAACGATCCCCTGGGGGCCTATATACATGAACGACCCGGCAGTCATTTGTCCGTATTGCGAAACACCAAGAGCATTAAATTTTTCGTATTCATCCTTTGATGAATAATTGGGCACTGTAATACCGTTTGTGACAACAACGCGGGGAGCATCCCGGTGAGAGGGGAACAGCCCGACAGGATGGCCGGAATAAAGAACAAGAGTCTGCTCTTCGGTCATTTCCGCCAGATACCTCATAGTCAGCAGATACTGTGCCCAGTTCTGGAATACAGCTCCATTTCCCCCGTATGTGATCAGCTCGTGGGGATGCTGGGCAACAGCTTCATCCAGATTGTTGGAAAGCATCAGCATAATTGCAGCAGCCTGCTTTGAGCGGTGGGGAAAATCATTGATACTTCCGGCTCTTATCCAGTAATCGGGCCTGTAACGGTACATATAAATGCGCCCGTACTCCTTCAGCTCCTTTGCAAACTCTTCGGCCAAAACCTCATGATGTTCAGGCGGGAAATATCTCAGTGCATTTTTTAATGCAAGCTTCTTTTCTTTTTTGCTTAGAATATCTTTTCGTTTGGGGGCATGGTTAATATTGGGATCATAAGGCTTAGGCGGGGGCAATTCGGAAGGAATCCCCTCCAAAACGGCTTTTTTAAACTCTTCCAAAGTCATTTCTTATTATAATTTTGGATTATATTTTTTTGATATTAAAAAGAACTGCCGGGGTGACAGTTCTTTTTTTTTGATTACTGCGGATTAAGACATTAACCCTCAAACAAATATTATGAGTTGTGCAGTTCATCATCGACAAGTATCCTTCCGCAGTATTCGCATACAATTATCTTCTTTCTTGAGCGGATATCAAGCTGGCGCTGCGGTGGAATTTTATTAAAACATCCCCCGCAAGCATCCCTTTCCACGGTTACAACCGCAAGTCCGTTGCGTGCGTTTTTCCTTATCCGCTTGTATGCGGTAAGCAAGCGGGGCTCAATTATACTTTGAACCTTTTCGGAACGTTTCTGCAGATCTTCCTCTTCCTTTTGTGTTTCCGAGATAATACTGTTTAGCTCTTCCTTTTTGTCTTCAAGATCTTTTTTGCGCTCATCAAGGAGTTTATTTGTTTCCTCTTCAGCTTCGGTCTTTTCTTTCAACTCGGCGTTAAACTCCTTTATCCTCTTTTCGCACAACTCGATCTCAAGGGTTTGATACTCTATCTCTTTTGACAATGAATCATATTCACGGTTATTGCGGACATTGTTTTGTTGTTCCTGATATTTCTTTATCAATGCATTTGCATCAACAATCTCGTTTTTTTTATCTGAGATCTTTTTCTCCAGCTCTTTTTTCTCTTCCTGAAGCTTGGACAAACGGGTTTCAAGTCCGGCGATCTCATCTTCCAGATCCTGCACTTCCAGGGGCAACTCACCCCTTAAGATCTTGATCCTGTCAATTGAGGAATCAATTTTTTGCAACTCATAAAGGTTTCTTAGTTTTTCCTCAACACTCCTTTCTGCTGCTTCCTGATTTTTAGCTTTTTCTTTGCTCATATACTACAGATAATTTATCGGATTTGTATTTACTTCTGTCTGATAAACTGCAAATTTAGGGAATTTTTTTGTAAGTATATCGTAAAATAACTCAACAGTAAACTGCTCACTCTCAAAGTGTCCCACATCTGCAATAACTATGCGGCCGTCCGCATCGAAAAACTGATGATATTTGAAATCGGCCGATACGAAAACATCCGCACCTACACTAATGGCATTTTCCAGCAAAGTACTGCCGCTGCCACCGCATACAGCAACCTTTTCAACTTTTCCACCCAGAAGCCCCGTGTGTTTTATCACCGGTGAGCTAAAAACCTCTTTCAGGGTTTTTAAGAATTCCATCTCTTCTGACGGCTCTTCCATCCTGCCCGTCATACCCATTCCCCACTCCCCGAACTTGTTCTCGACAGGGTATATATCGTATGCGACTTCTTCGTATGGATGTGATTCAAACATTGCTCCAAGCACTTTTTCTTCAATATAGAACGGATATATTGTTTCCACTCTTATCTCCCTTTCGGTATGCATTTGACCTTTTTCACCGGTGAACGGACTTGCCTCGTCGGATGGACGGAAAGTTCCTTCACCCTGGAGATTGAAGCTGCACTGATCATATTCGCCAATTTGACCGGCACCTGCGCCGAAAATTGCTTTTCGCACAGAATCTGCATGATCAGAAGGAACAAAAACCACAAGCTTACGCAACTTTTGCGCGGCCGGTGACACTATCTGCAAATCCTTCAACCCAAGTTTTCGGCAGATAAATTCATTCACTCCCCTGGCGGCATTGTCAAAATTTGTATGAGCGGCATAAAGGGCAATATTGTTCCGCAGAGCTTTCATAAGCAGCCTCTCCACACGGGAGCGGTTTGTGATCCTTTTCAGAGGTGAAAAAACTAGCGGATGATGTGAGATCACAAGGCCGGCATCCCTTCTGACAGCCTCATCAATAACTTTTTCGGTCACATCAACACTGAGAAGCACCGAGTTGACCTGATCATCATCACTCCCTGCAATCAAACCCGAATTGTCATAAGACTCCTGCATTGACAGAGGCGCATAATCCTCCAAAGTCGAAACTATTTCCTTGATCTTCATATATTTTACATGCTTTTACGTAGAAAAAGCTCCAATTTTATTATATTAAAACATTTTACTGCAAAATAAGGGGGGAGGAATAAAACAGCAAAAGAAATATTACAAACCCTCTTTTATTTCTATCAGCATTTCCCTTACAGCTTTGAGTTTTTTAACCATCTCGAAATTGTTGACTGCATCTTCCCTGTTTTCTTTGAGTTTCTTCTTGGCACCTTTAAGGGTCATCCCCCGCTCTTTCACAAGATTGTAGATCAGGTGAAAATTCTCGATATCCTCGGCGGTGAAAAAACGGTTCCCTTTTTTGTTCTTTCTGGGCTTAATAATGTCAAATTCCTTCTCCCAGTAACGGATAAGGGATGTGTTCACTCCAAACATATCGGCAATTTCACCAATAGAATAAAAGAGCTTTTCCACCTTTTGTTCCTTAGAAGCCAACTGAAAACAATTTTTTACATTCCTAAAAATGAGCCCCCTTGCTGAGAAAGCCTGATCATCTCATCGTACTCCTCAGGTGAGAGATCTTTGAAATAATAGTTGATCGGATCTACTGGTCTGTTGTTCTTTCTTACCTCGTAATGCAGGTGTGGAGCAGTTGAAAAACCGGTATTGCCTACAAGTCCTATAATTTCTCCGCGACTTACACTGTCACCGCGATTTACATGTATCTCTTCAAGATGGGCATAAATAGTTTTGTATCCGAAACCATGGTCAACTTCAATCATATTTCCGAAACCTGTACGGGATCTGTCACGCTGGATCCGTGAAACAACCCCGTCGCCCGTAGCATAAATATCTGTTCCAAGTGGCGCGGTAAAATCCATTCCTTCGTGAAACCGCTCAACTTTCATTATAGGATGTATCCTGTAGCCGAAGTATCCGGCTATCCTCCGAAGATCGTCAACCGCAATAGGCTTGATTGCCGGTATGCTTGAGAGCATCTCCTCTTTGTTCTTTGCCATATCTATGACCTCATCATAGCTTTTGGACTGGACATAAAGCTGTTTTTTAAGCACATCCAGACGATTGGCTGTTTCTATAACTATGCGGCTGTTCTCATATCCCTCCAGCTCGGCATACCTGTCAACACCCCCGAACCCCGCCTGTCTTACACTCTGGGAAACAGGCTCAGCATTGAAAACCGTGCGGTAAATATTGTCGTCCCGTCTTTGTATATCCTTGAGCACTTGAGTGAGATGATCCATTTGATTGTTAAGCATCTCATACTTAAAGGTAAGAAACTCCACTTCCCTTTTCAGCCTTTGTTCTTTAGGCAAGTCAAAGAAAAAACTGAAAACCAGAAAATAGAGTACGGCCAGAACTAAACTGGCAGAAAAATAGGACAAAAAATTCAGAAATTTATCCTTTCGGGTGGAATTTATCTTTTTATAACTAAGTGACTCGGAATCAAACCTATACTTGCTCTTTGTCATATAATTACCTTTATTATTTTTTTAAAAAAACAGGTAAAAGCGGTATGGAATGCCTACAAATCTAAATGAAATAAATTAATTTTACAAGGTTTTAAACGTAAAACCCTGTGGATTGTTTCATATATGGATGCTTTTTAAATAAGCCAAGGAAAATTAAAGCATCCCTTCTGCAGTTATATTAAAAAACTCCGGGCGTTATATAAACCCAGGATAGCTGAATACACCCAAATAACATTTGCAAAGATGGAATCAACCCGGCTTAGAAAAGAGTTTATGAATTTCTTTGAAAGCAAGGGGCATCATATAGTGCCTTCTGCACCTATAGTGGTAAAAAACGACCCCACCCTGATGTTCACAAACGCGGGAATGAACCAGTTCAAGGATATTTTCCTGGGCAACGCCCCTGTAAAATACCCCCGCGTAGCAAACTCACAAAAGTGCCTCAGGGTCTCGGGCAAGCATAACGACCTCGAGGAGGTAGGCCATGACACATTTCATCACACAATGTTTGAAATGCTTGGCAACTGGTCTTTTGGCGACTATTTCAAAAAGGAGGCAATTGCTTTTGCATATGAGTTCCTGACCGTAAACCTGAGCATTCCGCCCGGACGTCTGTATGCCACGGTCTTTGAAGGAAGTCCGGCTGACAGTGTTGACTTTGACCACGAATCATGGGATTGCTGGAAGGAACATTTGCCTGCCGGCCAAATACTGAAGGGGACAAAAGAAGATAATTTCTGGGAAATGGGAGATACGGGACCATGCGGACCATGCTCGGAGATTCATCTTGATATGCGAAGCGAAAAAGAGCGAAAAGAAACCGAAGGTGCCGGACTTGTAAACACCGACCACCCGCTGGTTATTGAAATATGGAATCTTGTCTTCATACAGTTCAACCGCAGCACAGACGGAAGTCTTTCTCCCCTGCCCGACAAGCATGTAGATACGGGAATGGGATTCGAGCGACTCTGCATGGTAATGCAAAACAAAATGTCAACATATGATACAGACCTTTTCCAGCCTATAATAAATGAGATCGGCCGCATAACGAATATCAGCCCAAAAAAGGATAATAATACCGAAACAGCCGTGCGTGTAATTTCGGATCACCTCAGGGCTGTCTCCTTTTCAATAGCAGACGGGCAAATACCCTCAAACAACAAAGCCGGTTACGTAATACGGCGCATACTGAGGCGCGCCATAAGATACGGGTTCACTTTCCTCGACCGGAAAGAGCCTTTTATATGCAAGCTGGTCCGCACCCTTGTAAATACAATGGGAGAGGCTTACCCCGAGATTGTCTCGCAACAGCAACTCATTGAACGTGTAATTGAAGAAGAGGAGAAAACCTTTTTAAAAACTCTGGATACAGGCATACGGATGCTCGAGAGGATTATCTCACAAGATGATAAAAAGAAAGAGATAAGCGGCAAGGATGCTTTTGAATTGTACGACACATACGGCTTCCCTCTTGATCTGACACAACTGATTGCAAGGGAAAACGGCTTTGTTGTAAACACAGAGGAGTTCAACAGTGAAATGGAAGCCCAAAAATCCAGGTCGCGTAAGGCGGCGAAGGTTGAGGCGGGCGACTGGGTAGTGGTCAGGGAAAAAGGTGAAAGCAAGTTCGTTGGATATGACCGGCTTTCAGCCCCGGCTTACATAACACGCTACAGAAAAGTAAGATTAAAAGGAAAAGAGTATTTTCAGATCATACTTGACCAAACTCCTTTCTATGGTGAAAGTGGGGGACAAATAGGGGATTGCGGCTGCCTTGAAAATGAAAGGGAAAGAATTGGCATATTCAACACTGTCATAGAGAACGATATCAATGTACATCTGGCTGAAAAGCTGCCCGAGGATCCCGGGGCCGAATTCAACGCAATCGTAGACAGGGAAAAAAGAATGCGCACGGCAAACAATCACACTGCTACACATCTTCTTCACGAATGCCTCAGGGAAGTTCTTGGCGGGCATGTGGAACAAAAAGGCTCTCTTGTTCATTATGATTATCTGCGCTTTGACTTTTCACATTTCCAAAAAACCGGCGAAAAAGAATTGCAACTTATAGAGTCATGTGTTAACAGGAAGATAAGGGAAAATATACCGCGAAATGAAGAGCGTGAAATATCCCTCTCCATGGCTAAAAAAAAGGGGGCAATCTCACTGTTCGGGGAAAAATACGGTGAAACGGTGCGTACTGTAAGTTTCGGTAAGTCAACTGAACTTTGCGGAGGGACACATGCCGAAGCTACCGGTCAAATAGGTTTTTTTAAAATTGTTTCAGAAACTGCCATTGCAGCCGGCATTCGCAGAATAGAGGCACTTACCGGAGAAAAAGCCGAAAAACATGTCAGATCACAATCTGAAAAAATTGAGCAGATAAACCAGCTGTTAAAAAGCAAAGGGGAGCCGGTCAAGGCCATCCGCGAGCTTCAAAAGGAAAAAAACCAACTGGAAAAGAAAGCTCAGGAGCTCGAAAAGGAAAAGATCAAGCAGATAAAACAAGATTTGAAAAATAAAATTCAAAATACAGATGAGATAAACATTATAGCGGAAAAAATTGAAGCCGGTCACGACGGCATATTAAAGGATACGGCATTTCAACTCAAAGGGGAAGTTGAAAATCTTTTCCTGGCATTGGGGGCTGAAATTAAAGGCAAGGCAATTCTGACCATTATCATTTCCGACAATCTCGTCAGGGAAAAAGAATTGAATGCAGCCCGAATAATAAGGGAGATATCTCCGCATATAAAAGGAGGGGGTGGCGGACAGGAGTTCTTTGCAACTGCCGGAGGCAAAAACCCGGCCGGGATAAGCGAGGCTCTTAATAAAGCCGTTGAGATCATAAAAACAAAATAAAAGAAGCTCAGAAACACCGGCCCTAAGGCATCCGGTTCAGGTTCCCCTGCATAATAAAAGAAGATAGGTAACACTGGCAGGGATTTTTTTGCAAGCCCCGGGATCAACAGAGCTTGAATCTCAAGTCTGATGCTTGAATTTCTCAATGAATTTGCTCAGTCGCCTGTAAAACTTCTTCCTCCTCTCTGATTCAAAAATAAGATTTAACTGCGCAGGGTATGCCTGCCAGCCCACACGCTTAAAGTCAATTATTACAGGCCTGAAAATTTCAGGAGTGGTCTTTTTAACCACAATATTGTTGCCGTAGTGAAAAATGTCAAAAAGCCACAATCTCTCCCTTGTAAGTATTTCAACAATTGAGTCAACATCTTTCCAGAAATTTTCGTTTGCAACCTTTCCGTGCTCAAGAACAGTTTTGGAATAACTCCCGTCAAAATCTACTATCCTTTCCATCAAAAGTATATCTTCTTTAAGCTCAACATATGAGGGCAGATATTTGCCAAGACCCGAGGGGAACCTCCTGTAGAGTTCATACTCCTCCCTGTTCACATCACGCCTGAATAACCTGCCGGTTAAAATCCCGGAATTTTTTACCCCCGGTTTCAACTTTTTAGCAATCAGGTCCTCGCCGGCAACCGCAAAACAATCCCTGTGACGCCCCTCGCCTATTTTTTCATAAAACTGCATAATTGTTAACCTGATTTAAAGTCATTCATATGGCCTCAAAATCTTCTGAACCGTATTATCCCTGCTCACTATAAACACGGAAAAACTAAATAAAGGTAAAAAAAGTTTAAATCTATCCATAAAATATTTGCACACACAAAACAGGGTCGAAAAAATCAGTCTCGCCTATCTGGGCGCAAACCATTATTATTCAGACCTTTTGGTGAATTCCGCCGAAATTTTCCGAATCGCTCCGCATTTTTGGTCGACTATTTTTTTGCAATTATATTATATTTACCGCCGAAACAAAACGCCTCAACTATGGAACTTAACAGAACTTTTGACCTTCTGGCGCTTTACAAGCAAAAATGGCCTGAAAAGGAAGATGCGCTTGCATCCAGGCAAAAGGGGGTGTGGAGAAAATACAGCATTGAAGAATATGCTAATACGGCATCATATTTCAGCTATGCACTTCTTGCAACGGGTTTCCAAAAAGGCGACAAAATTGCAACCATTACAAATAACCGTCCTGAGTGGAATATTACAGATATGGGGGCATCGCAGGCAGGAGTTATTCATGTGCCAATATATCCAACAATAAGTGATGAGGAGTTCAATTATATTCTCTCTCATTCGGGGGTCAGAATGTTGATCGTCTCAGACCTTGGGATTTACAAAAAGCTGAAGTCGATATGTGAAAAACTTCCTTCTATCGAAAACATATACACATTTAATGAAACAGATCAGGCACCCGGTTTCGGTGAACTTATAAAGCTGGGCAGGGAAAAGGAAACCGATTTTAAAGAGAGGCTGGAAAAGGTAAAAGAATCAATACTTCCTGACGATACTCTTTCTATTACATATACTTCGGGAACTACCGGCAAGCCTAAGGGCGTTATGCTAACACACAGGAACTTTCTAGAAAACATCTGGGGATGCAGCCAATGCTTCACTTTGGAACCCCACTACCGCGTATTGAGCTTTCTGCCCCTGTGCCACGTATTTGAAAGAATGGTAAACTATTTTTACCATTATGCAGGGGTCAGCATCTACTATGCCGAGAATATGGGTACTATTGCCGATAATCTGAAAGAATTAAAAATAGATCTTTTTGTAACAGTACCCAGGCTCATGGAAAGGGTATACGACAAAATAATAAGCAAGGGCAAAGGACTAAAGGGATTGAAAAAACAGCTTTTCTTCTGGGCGGTGAATTTGGGGCTAAAATACGAGGTTAACACCACAAACCGCTGGTACCTTTTCCGCCTGAAATTAGCACGCAGGCTTATATTCAGAAAATGGCAGGAGGCCCTCGGGGGCAACCTTAAGTTTATAATAGCAGGCGGAGCATCCCTGCAGGTAAGGCTTGCCAGGATATTCTGGGCGGCAGGCATACCGGTTTTAGAAGGTTACGGTCTTACCGAAACTTCGCCGGTGGTCTCGGTCAATTTTTTTGAACGCCCGGGCAACGTGAAGTTCGGTACAGTCGGACCTGTTCTGCCCAACGTTGAGGCTAAAATTGCTGAAGACGGCGAAATACTTGTCAGGGGAGATAATGTAATGAAAGGCTATTATAAGGACCCGGAGCAAACGGCTGCTGTCATAGACGAGAAGGGGTGGTTTCATACCGGCGACATAGGCGTTTTTGAAGAGGGAAAGTTTCTGAAGATAACTGACCGTAAAAAAGAGATGTTTAAAACATCGAGCGGGCGTTATATAGCACCGCAGCTTATAGAAAACAAGCTTAAAGAATCTCTTTTTATAGAACAGGCAATGGTAGTAGGTGAAAATGAAAAATTTGTCAGTGCCCTTATCTCGCCCCATTTCGAATTTCTCCACAACTGGTGTTTTCTTCATAACATACACTACCGCGACAATGAAGAGCTTTTAAAAATACCGGAAGTTACAGAACGTTACCAGCGTGAAATAAATGAAATAAACAAATCGCTAGGACAAACCGAACAGATAAAACGTTTCAGACTGGTGCATGAGGAATGGGCCCCCGAGACAGGCGAGCTCAGTCCCACCCTTAAATTGCGCCGTCACGTTATTTACGAAAAACACAAAGAGATACTGGATAAAATTTACGGCTACAAGGAAAAATAGCACAAAAGGCCACCCCTGTAACACTCAAGCGGCTTTTTTAATCACACTTTACTGCCGCCTGCTAATCTAAGCAGCCACAATGCGGCAAAAGTAATAAAACCGTTTACTATCAGCAACTCATACCCAAACTCGTAACCATTGAAAAGGAAAGCTGAATACCGGTCAACAAAAAAGCTAATTACAGGGGAGAGGATTGCAATATAGGGAACAAAGCGGTCTTTTACACCATATCGCGTAAAAAGCCCGAAAGCGAACAACCCGAGAAGCGGTCCGTAGGTATAGCCGGCTAAAGTAAATATTGCACTGATCACAGCCTCGTTGCTGAACGCCCTGAAAAGCATAATAAACACCACAACCGCAACAGACATGAAAAGGTGGACCCGCTGGCGTATTATTTTAAGCTGTTTTTCACTTTTGTTGCGAGGTCTCAATATATCAACCGTAAAAGATGTTGTAAGGGCGGTCAGTGTAGAATCGCCGCTGGAGCAAGCGGCAGCTACCAAACCGACCACAAACATAACCATAATTGCAGGCATCAGGTAACCACCGGTTGCAATAAGGGGGAAAAGGTCATCGGAACGCTCAGGCAAATTTATACCGGTTTGCAGAGCAAAAACATAAAGCAAAACACCGAGAGCCAGGAACATAAGATTGACCGGAATAAGCATAAGGCTCAGTCCGTACATATTTTTCTTCGCATCCTTTATATTTTTACAGCTGAGGTTCTTCTGCATCATATCCTGGTCAAGCCCGGTCATCGCAATCGTTATAAATGCCCCGCTTAAAAACTGTTTCACGAAATGGTGAGGGTGGTTCCAGTCATCAAAAAAGAAGACCCTTGAATAATCACTTTCGGCTATCGTACCGACCATATCGCCAAAGCCCATTTGAAGCTCGGAGCCTATTGCCCATATCGAAAACCCTGCGGCTCCAAGCATACAGGCAGTCTGCAGGGTATCAGTCCATATAATGGTTTTTATCCCTCCCCTGAAAGTATAAAGCCATATAAGCATGATGGTAATTATTACAGTAGCGGCAAATGGAACTCCCCATGCATCAAAGGCGGTTATTTGCAAAACATTGGCTACCAGAAAGAGGCGGCAGGAGGTACCAACCAGCCGGGAAAGCAGAAAAAAAGAGGCTCCCGTTTTATAACTCCAGAAACCAAACCGTTTGTGAAGATAAGTATATATTGAAGTAAGATTTAACCTGTAATAAAGGGGCATGAGAATATTGGCCACAACAAAATAACCAAGCAGGTAACCCGCCACCATCTGCATATATGAAAACTGGCTATCTCCAACCCATCCTGGCACGGAGACAAATGTAACACCCGAAACAGAAGCGCCGATCATACCGAAAGCTACCACAGGCCACGGGGAGCGTTTATTCCCGAGATAAAAGGCGAAATTGCCCGAATCCCTGCCAGTAAACCATGAAATAACAAGCAACAGGGCAAAATAGGATGCTACAACAGACAATACCAGATATGGTGACATATTAATAGCTAAATCTGAAAATAACTGCAAGATTAATTAAAAAGAATTAAAACGTAAAGCATTGTAAAAACTGCATATTGATATTAATTTTGTCTGGAGATACTTCCCGGAATTGTTGTAATTTTACCCGTTAAGTATTTTAATCACCCCCATCAGCCTTTGGCAGACAAAATAAGATGAACTAACATGGGGGTCATCGGTATTGAAACACTAAAAATCCTGAAGTGCAATTATAAAATACTGCTAAACAAATAATTAACACACTTTATAGAGATAAACCCAACTTATATGAATCCCGACTCCTATTCTTCCAGGTTGCTTGAAGCGGCGGTGAACGAATTTTCAAAACTTCCCGGAATAGGCAGGAAAACTGCCCTGCGACTGGTTTTGCATCTTTTAAGACAGGACCCCCAGGAGGTGTACTCCCTTGGCAACTCCCTTATACGTTTACGCGATGAGATAAAGCACTGTAAAAACTGTCACAGTATTTCCGATGAGGAAATATGCAATATTTGTACAAGCCCTCAGCGCAACAGCTCCCTTATTTGTGTGGTGGAAAGTATAAGGGATGTGATGGCCATTGAAAATACGCGCCAGTTTAACGGGTTGTACCATGTTCTGGGCGGGATCATCTCACCGATGGAGGGTGTCGGCCCCGGCGATCTCTCGGTTGAATCACTCGAGGAGAAAGTGGCAGGCGGGAAAGTCAGGGAGGTAGTACTGGCCCTTAGCACTACAATGGAGGGAGACACTACCAATTTTTACCTTTACCGGCGGCTGAGCAAATATCCCGTTGACATTACCGCCATCGCAAGGGGTATTGCCATAGGTGACGAACTGGAGTATGCAGACGAGGTAACCCTGGGACGCTCAATCGCCAACAGGACCATTTTTAACGCTTCATTTAACAACAAGGAGTAACTTAAGTTAAAAAAAAATAACCGCAAAATAATACCTGCAAAAACCTGGCAGGTTGCAAAATTATTTATACATCCCCCACACGGGTCATACACTTCCAGCTTAATCATCCCACCTAAGCTGACTTTTAATATATGTAATTATTTTCTTAATTTTTTTTAATATCTATTGACACGCATACATTTATTGTTGTATATTTATTACAACTTAATATAAATATTGTAGTGCCTAACAATTTTATTGACTTTAATAAGTTTTAAAACTAATATGACGGTTTAACTTTTTAATTGCTACCTAACATATATTAATAATAACATCTTTATTATTTACTAACCTTAAATTTTATCATCCATGAAAAGATTGATTCTCTTTTTCACATTCTTTGTGATGGGAGCTGCTCCGCTGCTTTTATCACAAACGGTGCAAGTCACCGGTACCGTAACAAGCGAGGAAGATGGCAATCCTCTCCCGGGCGTATCGGTGGTTATCCAAGGAACAAATATCGGAACAGTTACCGATTTTGAGGGTAATTATTCCATTGCCGTACCGGAAGATGAGAATATTCTTGTTTTCAGGTTTGTGGGTATGAGAACACAGGAAGTGGCAATTGAAGGAAGAACTGTTATCGATATTGAAATGGAAACCGATATTCTGGGCCTTGAAGAAGTGATTGTAACCGCCCTTGGTATTTCAAGGGAGCGAAGAGGGCTTGGTTATGCGGTCCAGGATGTATCGGGTGCCGATATTGCCGAGGCCAAGGACATGAACCTTGTCAGCTCGCTTTCAGGGAGAGTGGCAGGCGTACAGGTTACAGGCACCAGCGGTGCGGTCGGCTCCTCTTCCCGTATTGTGATACGCGGTAACAGCTCATTCGGCGACAACCAGCCGATGTTTGTCGTTGACGGCACACCTATAAGCAATTTTGCAACCTCGGTTTCACAATGGGGCGGTGCCGACTACGGTAATGCTGTAATGGACCTTGATCCGGCCAACATTGAATCCATGACCGTTCTCAAAGGCGGAATGGCTGCGGCACTCTACGGTCAGAACGCCGCCAACGGAGTTGTGCTGATAACCACAAAAGATGCCTCAAGAACACCGGCGGCAACAGGGGTTAACATCTCAAGCTCGGTTACCTTTGATGCTCCTTACATTTTCCCCGACTATCAGAACAAGTACGGTCAGGGTATGAACGGCAGCGAGCTGCTTTACCAAAGGTACCTAGCGGCAACCGGTCAGACGGAAGCCGAATACAGCTATCAGCAATACGCCCTGGAACGAACATTCAGGTACTATGACGGAAGGGGCGGGGGACTCTTTGACGGGCGCGACGAAAGCTGGGGTGCCCGCCTGGACACTGGTCTGAGGCTTCCCCAGTTTAACAGTCCATACACCCTGGATGAAAACGGACTTCCCGTTTACGAGCATACACCCTGGGTCTCCAATCCGGGTAACACGCGGGACTTTTTTAAAACCGGTCATACAACAGACAACAGTATCGAAATATTCGGGGGAGCCGGAACACACACTAATGCCCGCCTGAGTTTTTCAAACTCCTCAACGGCCGGTACAATACCCAACACAGACCTGAGGCGCAACTCAATAAACTTTTCGGCAACTACAAATGTTACCGACAATTTAACCGCAAGACTTACCGGAACCTACGTTAAAAACTACAGCGACAATCTCCCCGGCGGCGGTTATGATGCTGACAACGTAATGCAATCGATCGGGGGATGGTTCGGCAGGCAGGTCGATATGAAGGCGCTTGAGGAAAACTGGCAAACACGTGATCCCTTCGGCTACTACTACAACTGGAACCAGACTTATTTCAGCAACCCGTACTTCATAGCCAACCGTATGATCAAAGGGCGTGAACGTGACAGGATTTTCGGGAATTTCGCTTTAACATACGAATTGACCGACTGGCTGAATATTATGGGCCGTGTTGGTAACGACTATTTTACAGAGAACAGGAAAAGCGTCTGGCCCGATGGATCGATAGGTGTGGGAGTAACCCAGGGTGGAGCTTTCTGGGAAAATGAGCGCAGCAACAACGAGTTCAACGCCGATTTGTTCCTCAATTTTGACAGGGAGCTTTCAAGTGATATAAGGATCGACGGTCTGGTTGGTGCAAACTATATGAACAGAACCTACCGGTTTATGAATATCCAGGCTGACATGCTCACAGTCCCCGATCTTTTCACAATAGGAAACGTTAGCGGAACCCCGCGCGCAAGTATGAACAATTCAGAGGTGGTAAGCAACAGTATATTCGGGTCGGTCAATATTTCTTACCGGAATTTCCTGTTCCTTAACACCACGGCAAGAAACGACTGGTCTTCAACTCTTCCGTCTGACGAATGGTCTTATTTTTACCCTTCAGCAGGGATGAGCTTTGTCTTCACAGAAGCTTTCGGAATGGATCCCTCGCTGCTATCCTACGGGAAAATAAGAGGAAGCTGGGCTCAGGTAGGAAAAGCCACCGACCCTTACCAGACCATAGGAACATACAGTCAGCCTGCGGCAACATTCCGCGGTGTTACCCAGTTTTTCCTTGACAGGACACTGCCTCCGCCAAACCTTAAAAACGAGACCACCACCACCTATGAAGCGGGTCTTGAACTGAACTTCATGAGAAACAGGCTGAGATTTGACGGAACATATTTTAACAACATTGTAACAGATCATATTATGCCGGTCAATATCTCTTCTGCATCCGGATACGGCAGCATGCTTATAAATGCCGGAGAAACCCAGAACACCGGTTTTGAACTGGTTTTAAGCGGTGACATAGTAAAAAACCGCGAAGGTTTTAACTGGAGTACAACAGTGAACTGGTCGAAAACCAAAGATATGGTAAATGAGCTTTACGGAGACCTTGAATCCTACCAGATCTCATCTTCATGGGGAGGATTGACAATTGAAGCCAGACCGGGCAAACGCTACGGAGTAATGATGGGACCGGGTTTTGCCCGCGACGACCAGGGAAGGGTAATAGTACATCCCACCAGCGGAAGAGTTCTTAAAACCCCTGTGCCGGTAGAAATTGGAAATATAACGCCCGACTGGATAGGGGGTGTGAGAAACTCTTTCTCATACAGAAATCTTAGCATGAGCTTTCTTGTAGATATGAGAATGGGAGGAGACCTGTTCAGTGTAACCCATTGGTTCGGCGGATATGCAGGTGTTGCAAGTTTCACCGCAGAAGGTGATATGAGGGAAAACGGACTTGTTGTGGGTAAAGACGTTGTATCACAATGGGGCGCTGTTCTTGCCGCAACCGACGAAGGTGCCATTGTCCGCGATGAAAGGGGGTTCCCTGTAGGAAGCGGTGTTGAAAATGATATTGTCATTCCCGCACAAACTTACTTCATGGACTTTTGGGGTAACCCGGAAGCCTCAATTATTGACGGCTCCTTTGTAAAGCTCCGGGAGGTTACAGTAGGCTATGACATTCCGCGAAACATAGTAGACAGACTCGGTTATGTGCGCAATGCAAGGCTTTCATTTGTCGGCCGCAACCTGGCGATGCTCTACACCCATGAATCCAACAACATAAATATAGATCCCGAAACAGGATTCGGTACCACAAATACGGGAATGGGTTATGAGCAGTACCAGATACCTGCTACAAGAAGCCTTGGATTCAGGGTTACCTTAAATTTCTAAAGTAAAAAACAAGCAATCATGAAAAAACATACAAAAATACTGGCAGCTTTTATAACCGGGTTGATAATTCTATCCCTTTCGTGTACCAAGGACTTTGAGGAGATCAATACCGATCCGAACAACCCGGTGGAGGCACCCTCAATCAATATTATAGCAAATGCTATAAGGTTTTACACTCAAAACCAGTTCAACCAATGGGGGGATATGAATGAACCCTCATCGTGGGCAAACCACCTGGGCAAAATACAATACATCGATGAAGCCCAGTACAAGTTCCGTGAAGGAGTGGTAAACACCAGATGGTCAGTTGCCTATTATAACATAAATGACCTGGACAAAATTATTAAAAAGGAGTCGGCAGAGGACGGCAATCCCAACTACAAAGCTATGGCAATGACCTACAGGGCTAACATCTATCAGAGTACGACCGACCGTTTCGGGAATATTCCATACACTGAAGCAGCTTTAGGGGATGAGGGCACAACGAACCCTTCGTATGACACCCAGGAGTTCATCTACATGGACCTGCTGGATCAGCTAAAACAGGCAAATGATTTGTACACCCCCTCTCCCGCTTTTGCCATCGGGCCGAATGATATCCTTTTCGGCGGAGATATGATGAAATGGAAAAAATTCACCAATTCATTGCGGCTCAGAGTTGCCACAAGGATCTCAGATGTTGCGCCAAATGTTGCCCGCACCCATATTGAAGAGATTCTGGGCAACCCGGCTACTTATCCGGTCATGGAAAGTAACGACGATAATGCTTATCTGTGGTGGCAGACCAGTCCGCCCTACAAGGAGCCCTGGAATGCGGATTCGGATGACAGAGACGACCACGGAATGTGCAAAACCCTTGTCGACGTACTTCTGGATTTCAATGACCCCAGACTGCCGGTTTATGCAAAACCCGCAACAAGCGACGGAGAATACAGAGGAGTAATATCCGGGGCCATTGACGGGACTTTTGTTCTTGCCGATATCAGCAGAATAGGTGCTCTCTTCAGGGATGTGCCCGACGGATTTTCTCCGATAATGAGATATGCGGAGGTACAGTTTAAAATTGCCGAAGCCGCCCACAGGGGATGGAACACGGGGGGCGCTACTGCGCAGCAGGCATATGAGGCTGGCATACAAGCCTCAATTGACGAATATGACCTCGGAGGTTTCAGTGATTACATACAGCAACCGGGAGTGGCCTGGGAAGGTGATATTGAACAGATCTACCTTCAAAAATGGATTGCTCTGTTCAATAATGGAAATGAAGCGTGGGCTGAAACCCGCAGAACAGATGTGCCTTTGCTGGAACATGCACCGGGCTCGCCCTATTTCGGTGAACATAACAGGCCTCCATTCCGGTATCCCTATCCAACGGATGAGGTTAACCTGAACAGCGGGAACGTTACTCCGGAACTGTCGGGTATTGTAAACCACATGTGGGGTAAGCAGATGTGGTGGGACACAAGAACGGGTGTTAACTAACACGCAAAACGTTTTAATTTACCCGGGTTGAATTAATATTAGTATTCACCACACATAGCATTAGAAAACAAAAAACCGTCTGCAGGCAATAAAGGCAGACGGTTTTTTATATTTTTAATTGAAAAAATAGGGCCGGTCAAATAAAATTAGCTGACTTACGTCAAAAAAATCAGGAAAAAATAGCATTAAATACGTATAACCGGATAAACAGGGATCAGAAAAAAACTTATTGTTATTTGACCAGGCATTCGGTTTCCCTGCAGAAGAAGAAAGAAGGATTGTAATGAATTATTGCCGGGCAAGGAATATATATTCCTTCAGGTATTTGTATGGCACCGGCTGAAATATTATTTATACCCGGTGAAACGGAAGAATTTGCAACAATTTCAATATTTTTTTAAATAACGTGCCAATTATTTGGAAAATAATATATTTTTGTTTTATATGCACAGTGGGTGGAATTTAGCAGCTTTGCAAACAATTAAGTTCCCGATTAAATATTTACCGATGTTAATCCGGATTTTTCTGTTTTTTGCTTTGTTTTTTCATATGAATCTTTTGTTCTCTCAAAAACAAATTGACCGTAGGGAAACGTTTTTCGATGCACAGTATTTCCTCTCCTATGAAGACTATTCAGAAGCCGTTCACCACTTCCTTAAACTACACAACTTTGAACCCTTCAACGCACATGTAAACTATAAAACCGGTAAGTGTTACCTCAATATTATCGGGAGCAAAACAAAAGCTATCCCTTATATGGAAAGCGCTATCAACAATACCGCCAGATGGCACTGGGGCTGGGCTTATATTGAGCGCAGGGCCCCTTATGAAGCATTCCTGAAACTGGGAAGGGCGTACCGCATTAACAACGAACTGGAGAAGGCCGAAGAAATGATAAACCACTACCGGGGCCTTCTGCGCGACAGGCATCAAGACCAAATTGCAAGAGCCGAAAGGGAGCTTGAAATATGCGGTATTGCAAGGGAAATGCAAAAAAAACCTGTTTACTTCAGGGATATACATCTGGGAGAATCTATAAACACAAGGAACAACAATTTTAACCCGGCCGTTTCGGGCGATGAATTTGTTATGGTTTACATGACAAGTCTGCCCTTTTACGATGGTGTCTTTTTCTCAAAGAATGTTAAAGGAGAATGGACTCCGGGTGTAAATATTGTAGATCAGATAGAATCGGACGGGGATCACTATGTTTCCTCCCTGAATTATGACGGAACCGAAATGTATTTTGTAAAGGGTGACAAGTTCAAAAGCGATATATATGTTAGTCATTACAGCAAAGAAAAAGAACAATGGGGGAAGCTGGAAAAATTGAACGACAATATCAACACAAGCTGGAGGGAGTCACATGCCAGCGTTACAAAAGACGGCAACACTCTTTACTTTACCAGCAACAGGCCCGGAGGGTTCGGCGGACTCGACATATATAAATCGAACCGCACAAGGGGTGGGGACTGGGGGCCGGCAGTCAACCTGGGATCAAAAATAAACTCAAAATACCATGAAAAAGCCCCTTTTGTGACCAAAGATGGTGAAACACTCATATTCAGCTCTTTCGGACATTATAACATGGGGGAGTTCAGCATATTCCGCTCTGATATAACTGAAGAAGGCGAATGGGGGGAGCCGCAAATAAAAGGATACCCGCTCAACACAACTGATGACAACCTTTTCTTTGTACCGGTGCGTAACGCAGAGGCGGGGTACTATTCAAAATTTGATGGGAACAATGTTGGCGGAAGCGATATTTACATAGCGGAATTCCTTCCCGAAAAAACACCTCCGGAACCGGAGAAGGAGCCCCTGATGTCGCCCGAAGAAATTGAGGAGATCTATAAAAATTACGGGGTAAGGATTACTGACACACTCGATGCTGATGCAATAGCTCTTGTGACAGAAGACCCCGAAAGCGGGGAAGCAGAATTCACAACAACCCCGGAAAAATTCAACGAATGGTTCAGAGAGAGCCCGGAAAAACTGGAACATCTCATTCCCTGCGATTGCGACACAACTCTCTTCTGCATAAATATCAGACCTGTATTTTTTGAGTTTGACAAATACGAGATAACCCCATATGCCCGTCTTGAACTTGAGCGTCTTGCAAGCATAATGAAAGAATACCCCGATCTGGAAATAGAAGTAGTAGGACATGCCTGTAATATGGGCTCCGTTCCCTTCAACCAGAGGTTATCGGAAAACCGTGCAAAATCGGTTGCAGAATATTTAATTTCAAGCGGTATTTGCGAAGACCGCATATCATGGCGCGGAGAAAGCGAGCTCAGTCCGATCGCCATCAACACCAACCCTGACGGCACACCCAATAAGGTTGGAAGAATATACAACAGAAGAGCCGACATTATAGTTGTACATACAGAACATCCTTATATAGTAACGGAAGAAATATTTATACCTGAAGAATTGAAGATAAAAGAACAAGAAGAGCAATGAACATACTAAAAGGAGAAGCGGTACGGCTGAGGGCACTGGAACCCACGGACGTGGATCTGCTTTACGAATGGGAAAACAACTCCAGTATCTGGTCAATAAGCAACACTATTGTGCCTTTTTCACGCTTTGTTCTTGAGAAATATATAGCAGACTCCCATCTGGACATTTTCCAGACCAAACAACTTCGCTTAATGATAGATCTAATAAGGAGTGAAGGTAACAAAACTATCGGAGCCATTGACCTTTACGACTTTGATCCAATGCACAGCCGGGCAGGTATAGGAATACTCATAAATAACGAAAAAAACAGAAATCGCGGTTATGCTTCTGAATCTCTTTCCCTGCTGATCAACTATGCATTTAAAATACTCCAGCTTCACCAGCTTTATTGCAACATCGACAGTGACAACAAAGTAAGCCTGAGGCTATTCAAAAAATTCAACTTTGAGGTGATCGGTGAAAAGAAAGAGTGGAACCGGACTCCTCAAGGATGGAAAAGCGAGTACATGCTGCAGCTTATAAACAAAAACGATTAACCCTCTTTTAGCTCCCCGTATACTGGTATTTGCCTCAAAAACCGATACGTTCCCCTGCCGTGCTCAATAAGGCAGCAGTAATGGCTCAGTCCGTTGGTAACCACAAGATAAGATACCCTGAAACTTATATTGTACCGGGCAATTTGTTCAAAAACATTTTGGGAAATATTAACCGAAGGTGCTTTACACTCAACAATTAAAAGGGGGGTGCCCATGCGGCCAAAAACAACGATATCACAGCGTTTATCAACATTGTGAACTTTCAGGGGCAACTCAACGGCCACAAGTGAAAGAGGAACATTTTTTTCACTCTCCAGATATTTTATAAAATTTTGCCTAACCCATTCTTCGGGTGTTAGGGGCACATACTTCTTTCTTATCCCGTCAAAAATAAATTTTCTCTCCCCTTCTGATTTTATTTTGAAAGAATAAACAGGTAAATTTAACTTCTCCATCGGAAAGCAAAATTTCCGCCAAGTTAGCAATAATGGTCCCAATTTAAAACTTTGTTTTACAGTTATGTCAAAGATGAAGTTCAGTGATATAGCAAATGAACTGAAAAAAGGTATATACCGTCCGGTCTATTTTTTATATGGCGACGAACCATACTTTATTGATAAAATAACAACTTATATCCAAAAAAATGTTTTAAGCGAAGCTGAAAAATCCTTTAACCTCACGCTGTTTTACGGAAGGGATACCAATGGCGATACCGTGATTACTGCCGCACGAAGGTTCCCGATGATGGCAAAATACCAGGTCATCATACTTAAAGAAGCACAGTACATGAATATAGAAGAGCTTACACCCTATGTGAGGCAGCCTTTAGAATCAACCATACTTGTCATTAATTACAAAAACAAAAATCCTGACAAAAGGAAAAAATCTGTTAAGGAGCTGCTTGAAGCAATACCTGCCAGCAATGGTATTGTGTTTGAATCCTCGAGGTTGTATGAGGAAAAAATTCCGGAATGGATAATAAGTTACCTCAAAGGGAAAAAGTACACCATTACAATGGATGCCTGTGGGATGCTTACCGAATACCTCGGCAATGATCTCGGTAAAATTGCCAATGAACTGGACAAGCTTATTATAACTCTCCCGGAAGGGGAAGAGCAGATTACTCCCGAACACATTGAACACAATATAGGTATGAGCAGGGAATACAACAATTTTGAGCTGAACAAGGCGCTGGCCTCAAAAAATGTACTTAAAGCAAACCAAATTATCAACTATTTTGCCAGAAACCAAAAGGACAACAATATAGCACTCACCCTTGCAATGCTTTATTTCTTTTTCAGCAAGGTGCTCACATACCATTTCATCAAGAACAAGTCAAAGAAAAATGTAGCCTCGGTTCTGAAGGTGAACCCTTTTTTTGTTTCCGAATATGAGCAAGCTGCAAAAAATTACAGCAAAAAAAAGGTTGTAAATATTATTCGAATGCTCAGGGAATACGATCTGAAATCAAAAGGTTTCGGCAATGTGTCGGCAGATGCGGGGGACCTTCTCAGGGAGCTTGTATACAAGATACTGCACTGAATCCGGCTGATCTCTTCCGGTTTCAACCGCTTTTTTACTGCACATTCTATTGGTTTAAGGGGGATATTGAAGTCCACAAAAAAGAAGGTTATAAAATCCGGGCGCTTTTATATATTTGCAAAAAAATGTTATGAACCTTACTCTCATTATTATAATTGTAACTTCTTTAATATCCATAGCCGGTTTTTCCAGACCCGAGCTTTCAAGGAAATTTATATTCAACCCGTATCTGGTTTACCACCGGAAGGAGCTGCACCGGCTGATCACTCACTCTTTTTTGCATGCCGACTGGGCTCACCTTATCATTAATATGATAGTTCTGCTTTCATTCGGTACCGCCGTGGAAAGATACTTTATGGAGCTCGCGGCAGAAGGGGTCGCCGGTCACCCCTCAACATCTTTCCTCTTTCTCTACTTTGCCGGGGTTATCATATCCACACTCTCCACCCTTTTCAAACACAAGAACAACTCCTGGTATAATGCCGTGGGGGCATCCGGTGGTGTCTCGGCAGTTTTGTTCACCAGTATTTTCTTTGATCCCTGGCGAAACCTTTACCTGTTTGCCGTTTTACCCATTCCGGGGATTTTGTTTGGAGCAGCCTATCTGGCATATTCCCATTATATGAGTAAAAAGGCGGCGGACAATGTCAATCATGACGCACACTTTATAGGTGCGGTCTTCGGGCTAATATTCCCCTTGTTTATAGATCCGGGTCTTATACATCACTTTATAGGACAACTGCTTAACTTTTAAAGATGGGAAAAAACAGGGCCATATTCCTTGACCGCGACGGAGTTGTCAACATGGAAAGAAATGAATACACCTACAGACCGGAGGATTTTCATTTCACCCCGGGTTTGGCAAATGCACTTAAAATTCTCAAAAAACAAGGTTTTATTATAATTGTGATCACAAACCAGAGCGGTATAGCAAAAGGAATATATACCCGCGGGGATGTTGAAAATCTGCACAGGTGGATGAACGCACAGCTCGCTGAAAAAGGCGTCGCAATAGATGAAATATATTTCTGTCCGCATCACCCCTCAACAGGTAAATGCTTTTGCAGGAAACCGGATAATCTGCTAATTCAAAAAAGTATCGGCAGGTTCGGCATCAATCCCTCTGGCTCTTTTATGATAGGAGACAGCAAAAGAGATGTTGAGGCAGCTGAAAAAACCGGCATAAAAGGGATCCTGGTTGAAAAAAACCTGCCACTGACACTTCATATAAATAAGATAACAGGAAGCTATGGCTGATAACGGACAATTCATATGTTTTAACGGGAAGATGATACCGGCCACATCTCCTTCACTTTTCCACAATAACCGGGGATTTTGCTACGGCGATGCACTTTTTGAAACAATCCACGCCAACGGAACCCGTATCCAGTTTTTCACTGAACACTACAGGCGCATAACAACCCATCTATCCCTTTTGAAAATAAAACCGCCCCGGTTTTTCAGCCCGCAAAATCTCGAAGAGGCAATGATCAAGCTTTTAAACAAAAACCGGCTGCTGAAGGGTGCCCGTCTTCGCCTGTCTGTTTTTCGCAACAGCGGGGGGTATTATACCCCGCAAACAAATGAAAGTTCATATCTTATAACAGCAACCCCTTTGGAAGAGGACCTCTACACCCTTAACAAAAAAGGCCTGAAAATAGATATATTCAGGGATATACATAAACCCCTCAACCGGTTCTCCAACATGAAAACAGCCAATAGTCTGCTTTATATCATGGCAGGGATAAAAAAGAGTGAAAACGGGGTTGACGATATGATACTGGTGAATGAAAAAGGTAATCTTTGCGAAGGTATCGCTTCCAACCTGTTTTTAGTAAAGGGAAAGGAGATATTCACACCGCCGCTTGGAGACGGATGCGTGGAGGGAGTAATGCGCGGGCAATTGATCCGCATTGCAGCAGAAAACGGATTTTTCTGCAGGGAGAAAAGCCTGGTTGAAAATGACCTGAAGGAAGCAGATGAGATATTTCTTTCAAATGCAGTAAAAGGAATCACATGGGTTGTTGCCTGGAAACAAAAAAGATACTACAAAAAAATATCCGTTATGCTCACTGAAGCCCTTAATAAAGAGCAGTTCCCCGACACTTAAAAGAGACATGTCAGGCTTGCTGAAAACTTTTAAAAGCGGTATTGGCATATTTGCGGTTGGCTGTTTAAAGGGGGGCGTTCCCTTCAAGGCTTTTGAAGGGGAGGGTTTCCCGTTTCGCATCATCAAAGATGAGAGTTTTTGGGTCGAAGCATCAAAGATAAGAGTATCTGGTTCACAGCATCAAAGATGAGGGTTTCCTGCTTCTCAGTATCAGTTGAGACCGGGATTGTCGGGAAAGTTGGTCCACAACCGGTACTTGCCTCCAAGGGCATCAAGAAGATTGTGCCATGAAAATGGGCTTTTACATTCCATAATTGTTTTTTCATCGAATTGTCCGATCACCCAGGAATTCTCTGAAATTTCCCTTTCAAGCTGTTTGGGCTCCCATCCGGAATAGCCTACAAAAAACCTGATCTTGTCAGGATCAATCTTACCGGCACGCATCATCTCTTTTACAATTTCAAAATCACCCCCCCAGTAAATATTTTTGTAAACCTTCACACTGTTTGGTATAAGATCGCCCATAAGATGTATATAATGAACTGTATTGGTGCCCACCGGACCCCCCATGGAAACAAAAGCCTCCTTATCCGGAAAATCCGATACCAGCTCATCTATTCCAACATCCAAAGGCTTGTTGAGCAAAAAGCCAACACTTCCGTTATCGCCATGTTCGGTGAGCAATATGACAGAACGCCTGAAATATTCGTCGACAAGGAAGGGCTCTGAAATTAAAATTTTTCCCTGTGCCGGCTTAATATCGTTTTGATCAATCTTGAAAAGGTCAAAAGGTAGGTCCATTTTCAAAAAGTATTGTTAAATTAACATTTTATTTTTCAATTAAATATACAAAAACTAACGGAAATGCTGTCATTTTTCCGACTCAGATCTTTTTTCCCTGCGCAGGCCCGCTATATTGAACTATTGAAAAAACGAATATTGAAAACACATTATTTTCAAATTACCCGATTATTAAAATTATAATCAAAAATATGTATATTGGCGGGTGATTGCTTTGGTAATTAATTTACTTAATCGATAAATTTTTTATTTATGAGCTCCGATGCCAGGTCTCCTTCCATTTTACAAGCTTTGATACCCATTTTTTTTCTCATTATTTTCCTTTCGCTTAATGTTTATTTCTTCGGAGATGCAACCCTTGACGGCGCTAATCAGATAGCACTGCTGATTGCCGCTGCCATAGGAAGTGTCATTTCGGTTTCTCTCGGACATAAGTGGCTGAATATAAGAAAGCAAATCATTACAAGCATCAGCTCTGCCATGCCCTCAATGCTTATATTGATGGTAATAGGATCACTTGCAGGCACCTGGCTGCTAAGCGGAGTAATACCTGCAATGGTGTATTACGGATTGCAAATATTGCATCCCAGTATCTTCCTGGTAGCATCTGTAATCATATCCGCTCTTGTATCGGTATCTACAGGCAGCTCATGGTCTACCATAGCTACCATAGGAATAGCATTACTAGGCATTGGAACCGCCCTGGGGTTCAACACAGGCGTGGTGGCCGGTGCGATCATCTCCGGAGCCTATTTCGGTGATAAAATGTCTCCTTTGTCAGATACCACCAATCTTGCACCTGCAATGGCCGGGACAGATATTTTCACCCACATAAAGTACATGACACTCACAACCGGACCATCAATTATTATAACTGCAATTATTTTTCTCATAATGGGGTTCACCTTTGATCCGGCAGGTGTGGATGCGGATGTGGAAGCAACACTTGCAGCAATTGAGGAGAACTTCTTCATACACCCCGTTTTATTCCTTGTACCGGCCACCCTTATTGCTATAATCGTAAAAAAAACACCGCCTCTTCCGGCAATATTTGCAGGGACTATACTGGGAGCCCTGTTCGCACTTATATTCCAGCCCCATGTTATCCAGCAGATATCTGGTGTGTATGACAATTTTGCCGAAGCTTCCTATATTGCAATTATGCAAAGCATGTTCGGGGCAATACAGGTTGATACAGATCATGCCCAGATAGCAGATCTCTTCGCAACCGGCGGAATGGCCGGTATGATGAACACTATATGGCTTATTATAACCGCCATGGTCTTTGGCGGAGTTATGGAAGCAGGCGGTATGCTTGTAAAGATAACCCAGAGCATAATTAAATTTGCCAGAAATACCGGCTCTCTCGTTGCAACAACAGCCGCCACGTGCCTTTTCTTTAATGTTACGGCCTCAGATCAGTATATATCCATTGTGGTACCCGGAAGGATGTTTTCAAAAACCTTCAGGGAAAGGGATCTCAAGCCAGAGGTTCTGAGCCGGACACTGGAAGACTCGGGTACGGTAACTTCCGTTCTGGTGCCATGGAATACATGCGGCGCAACCCAGGCTGCCGTTCTGGGGGTACCGACACTCACTTTTCTCCCTTATGCCTTTTTCAACATTATAAGTCCGTTCATGACCGTTTTCATGGCCGCATTCAATATTAAAATAAAGCGCATTTCAGATGATAAAAAAATAACACCCGATTCCTGACTGTTTTTATAAAAACACCCGGGGTTAAAACCCTGGCCAGGTGAAGAACAACAGAAATCTGCTTATTAACGTTTTAATGTGAAACCAAAATATTTAAAAACTGAAACCCGCATCAGACTAAGTCAGACAAAATAAGATAAACAAACCATGCGGGTTCCATCCAACAAAAACATATATACTTAATTGTTAAGCTGAAATAACTAGCTGATTATTGATTTAATAAAACACATTTGTGCGGATGAACCCCCATCAGCCTTTGGGCAGACAAAATTAGATGAATAAACATGGGGGTCCATCGGAATTGAACCACTGAATATCCTAAAGCATAATTATAAAATACTGCTAAACAGATAATTAAACACATTTTATACGGATAAAATGGCTGAACTGCTTAAAATAATTCTGCCTGTTATAGCATTGCTGGCTCTTGCTTTTATCGGACTTGGCATAAACATTTTTTTTAAAAAAAGCGGGAGATTCCCTGAGACATCGGTCGGTGGCAACAGGGAAATGAGAAAAAGAGGCATAACCTGTGTCAGGGAGGATGAGCTTAAATGTCACAATAACAACGGGTATAAAGGAAAAGGTTGCTGTTGCTGACGAAGACTATTCCCGGAGCCATCTTTCAAACCCTTCAGAGTATGTCACTTCCAGCTCCCCTGAGTCTCCTTCATAAATAAAGTATCCCTCCAGATCTTCAATTTCAGTGGTAAACTCAAGGCTTTTGTCTGTTCCCATTACCATGAAGGCAGTAGCCCAGGCGTCTGTTTCCATAGCAGTACTTGCTACGACAGTAACACTTAAAAGGTTATGATCCACGGGGAAACCTGTGTGAGGATCTATGGTGTGGGAATACTTCCTGCCATCCTCAACGAAGAAGCGTCTGTAGGTGCCTGATGTAGCAATTGCCCTGTCGGTCAGGTGAACAATTGTTTGAAGTTCCCGTTCAACCGGCCCAGCATCGTATTCCGGCTTGTCTATTCCGATCCTCCAGAAATCGCCTGAGGGATTCCGCCCTTTCAGTCTAAGCTCGCCCCCTACCTCAACCATGTAATCATCCACTCCCTGCTCATCGAGAAAACGGGCAACAACATCGGTCATATATCCTTTGGCAATTGCATTCATATCAAGCTTAACCCGCGGGTCATCCTTAATAATATTGTCACCTTCAAGTCTGACTTTATCAATTCCCACAAACTCCAAAATACTGTCAACCTCTCCCGGGCTCAGGTCTTTTCGATCGCCTTCACCAAAACCCCATGCATTTACAAGGGGGGCGACAGTTATATCAAAAGCATTTTGTGTTTTTTCAGATATTTCAACCGATTTTTTAAAAACCTCTCTCAGGTATTTATCAGTTTCACCGCCCTTTTCACTTTCATTTATTTTATAAACAAATGAGTTGGGGTCATAAATGGACATCGATTTTTCAATTTTATCGAACAGCTCCTTAATATCCCCGTGATAATCATTATTATCGGAACACTTGTAGGTAATATGGTAAAATGTGCCCAAAGCACGGCCTTCAAGTGATATATATTCATCCTTCTGCTGGGGGGCGCAGGAATAAAACATCAACAAAACTGAAACACAAGCGGAAAATATCTGCACTTTCATAAATTTTCAAATTATTGTTAAACCGAATCATATACGCATATAAGGCATTAAAATTATCCCCCGGCAATATTTTTTTCCCACCTCCAAAGAAGCTCCCGCTTTTTAAAATAGATACTTTTAAAATACTTCCTGTCCGGGAATATTTTAAAACCTGCCATGTGGCCTCAGTGCCATCGCTAAAGACACAGGTCAAATTATCCAAAATCATCGAAAGATATCATTTCTTCGGGAACACCCAAATCGTAAAGCATTTTTGCAACCGCATCGTTCATCATCGGCGGCCCGCAATAATAATATTCAACCTCGTCGGGCTCCTCAAGCTTGCTAAGATAATTATCATAGACAACATTGTGAATGAAACCTGTATGGCCATCCCAGTTGTCTTCGGGCTTGGGTTCGGAAAGTGCTATATGAAAACTGAAGTTGGGGAATTTTTTTTCAATTTCCCGGAAATCTTCTTCATAAAATATTTCTCTTTTCGAGCGTGCCCCGTACCAGTACGAGACTTTTCTCCTGGTGTTGAGCGTATAAAACAGGTGAAAAATATGGGACCTCAAAGGAGCCATACCGGCACCTCCACCAATGTAAACCATTTCGTTTTCACTCTCCTTTATGAAAAACTCCCCGTAGGGCCCTGATATTGACACCTTTTCACCCGGTTTTTTTGAGAATATATAAGAAGAGCATATTCCGGGGTTAACCTTTTTGAAAGTCTGTTTTTTGTGGTTCCAGGGAGGAGTCGAAATTCTGACGTTCAACTTGATAATATTCCCCTCTGCCGGGTGATTTGCCATTGAATAAGCACGGTAGGTAGGTTCGGGGTTGACCATTTTCAAATCCCACAGGTTAAACTTGTCCCATTCGTCGCGGAACTCCTCCTCAACCTCAATGTCGTTAAAATCGACCTTTACAGGGGGAACATCCAGCTGAATATATCCTCCCGGCTTAAAATCCAGAGTTTCACCTTCGGGAAGCTTAACCACAAATTCTTTTATGAAAGTTGAAACATTTTTGTTGGACAATACCTCGCACTCCCATTTTTTTACATCCAACACCTCGGGGGGAACCTCAATTTTCATGTCATTTCTCACTTTAGCCTGACAGGCAAGGCGCCATTGGTTTTGCTGTTCTTTGCGAGTAAAGTAAGGCTTTTCGGTGGGCAAAATATCTCCCCCTCCCTCTGTTATGCGGCAACTGCACATGCCGCAAGTGCCCTGTCCGGCACAGGCCGAAGGAAGATAAACCTTATTTTCATACAACGAAGACAACAAAGTGGTACCGGGTTCGGCTTCCAGTTCTTTTTCATCATTAATGTTCAGCTTAACATTGCCCTGGGGAATCAGCTTTGCCTTTGCATAAAGCAAAACTATAACCAGGGTCATTATAACCGCAAAGAAAACTGCAATGCTGATAATAACTACAATTCCCTGAGATGCTAATAAAGTCATTATGATTTATTTATACGTTGCAAATATTTAATTACAATTCAATACCCATGAAACTCATGAAAGCCATACCCATCAATCCCGCTATAATAAAAGTAATCCCCAGTCCGCGCAAAGGACCGGGAATATTTGAATACTTAATTTTTTCCCTTATTGCGGCTATTCCAACAATGGCAAGGTAAAACCCTACCCCTGAACCCACTCCGAACGATGCAGCCTCGGCTATTGTACCATACTCCCTCTCCTGCATGAAAAGAGATCCTCCAAGTATTGCACAGTTTACTGCTATAAGCGGCAGGAAAATGCCAAGTGAAGTATAGAGTTTGGGGGAAAGCTTCTCAACTGCCATCTCAACCAGCTGAACCATTGAAGCAATAACTGCAATAAACATGATAAAGCTCAAAAAGCTGAGGTCTACATTCTCAAAAGCCGGGCTCAACCAGGAAAGAGCGCCTTTCTGCAAAAAATAATTCTCAATCAGGTAATTAATCGGCACCGTGATACCCAGCACAAATACAACCGCCATGCCCAGTCCATGAGCAGTACTCACAGTTCTGGAAACCGCAAGGTAAGAACACATGCCCAGAAAGTAGGCAAAAACAACATTGTCAATAAAAATTGACCTGACAAAAATATTTACTAATTCTTCCATTGTTTGCTTTTTTTTCGGGTTTCAACTAGCTGGGGCTGGATTCAATAAGTTTTCTGTTGCGCGCCCGCTGCACCCAGATAATTACCCCCACTGTTATAAGTGCCATGGGAGGAAGTATCATAAATCCGTTGTCTTCATATCCAAGCTCATAAACTCCAAGTCTCTCCATTACAGGGTAACCGTAAACCGTTCCCGAACCAAACAGCTCCCGGATAAATGCAACTATCACGAGAATAATCCCGTATCCGGCAGCATTACCTACCCCGTCAAGAAACGACGGCCACACTTTGTTTGAGAGGGCAAAAGCCTCCAGGCGCCCCATAATAATACAGTTTGTAATTATGAGTCCCACAAAAACCGAGAGTTGACGGCTCACATCGTAAAGGAAAGCCTTGAGTATCTGGTCGACAAGTATTACAAGCGATGCTATTACGACAAGCTGAACAATGATCCGTATACGCGAGGGGATCGTATTCCTGAGCAATGAAACTATAACATTTGCCAATCCCATTACACATATAACCGATATTGTCAGCACCACTGCAGGCTGCAGCATTACCGTAACAGCAAGTGCCGAGCAAATACCCAGAACCAAAACGGTTATGGGATTTTCATCGTCCAGTGGAGTTGTCAGTAACTTGACATTCCTGAAAGAGAACAAAGGTTCTTTTTCTTGTTGTTCTGTTTGGCTCATAAAATCTCAGTTTTACTGTTCTTTTCTTCTTTCCCTAAAATAATCCTCATAACTGCTCAAAACATCATACATCATATCTTCAACTCCATTAGTTGTCATTGTGCCACCCGAAATACCGTCAACACTATGTCCTTCGACCGGGGAATCAGACGGGGCCAATATCTTAACCGAAATAAACTCGGAATCTTCGTCAAAAAGTCTTTTGCCCTTAAACCTCTCCTGAAATCCCGAGGTCGAAATTTCGGCTCCAAGTCCGGGTGTTTCGCTTTCGTGATCAAGTATTATACCATATATTGTATTGAAATCGTCATTAAGGGCAACATATCCGAATACAGGTCCCCACAGCCCACGCCCGTGCATGGGTATAATATACTTATATGAGTCATCATTAATCAAGGAGACAAAAACCGGCAAATTGCGCTCTTCAAGGGGTTTTCTCATTTCATCGCGCATATCCACATCAAAGGCTTCAATATCATCCTGTATTTCGCCTTTATGGTTGATTACATATGTTTCAACAATATACTTTTCATACTCCTCATAAATGTATGAATGCCTGTCATCAACCTCTCTGACTCTTTCGGCCTTTTCAACGGATTTGAGTATATCTGTTTTTTTTGCAACTTCTATGTTCCTTTCCTGAAAAGGTCCCAGCCAGGTGGAAACAAGCGAGAGTACAGTAGCTACAATAACGACCATCACTGAAGCATAAAGAAAAATATATGTATTGCTTTTCTTCATCTTAAGGAACAATTTATAATTAACAGTCTAATAATTTCTTCAGTACAGCTCAATATTTAACCGGTTAAACTTTAAGCCGGGCAAAATCAATGCTCACCGGTCAATTTTGCACGTTTTAGCCTGCGCTTCACATTGGCATTTACAACAATATGGTCAATCAAGGGAGCAAATACATTCATAAAGAGTATGGCAAGCAATACCCCTTCCGGAAAGGCAGGATTGAGCACTCTTATCATTATGGCCAGGAATCCTATAAGGAACCCGTAAATATACTTCCCCGTTTCGGTGCGCGAGGCAGTTACCGGGTCGGTCGCCATATAAACGGCACCGTATGCCAGACCTCCCATAAAAAGATGCTGCCAGGGGGGTATTTCCATCACGGGGTTAACGGCGAAAGCATTCAGTAACAATCCCATGGTAAACGCCCCAACAAAAACTGACAACATAATCTTCAGACTCCCTACACGTGTAAACGCAAGGATCAGTCCGCCGAGCAAAATAGCTGCTGTTGAGGTTTCGCCCACAGCTCCGGGAATAGTTCCCAAGAACATATCCATAGCATCCGGAATCGCATCCATGTCCTGCACCGCAGCACTTGCAAGCGGGGTAGCCCCGGAGAAGCCGTCTACTATCCCCTCCCCGTTTTCCAGTCCGGACACCCAAACATCATCAGCTGAGAACCTTGCCGGGTAGGCAAAAAACAAAAAACCTCTGGCTGTTACCGCAGGATTAAGTATATTCATACCAGTTCCGCCGAAAACCTCTTTCCCTATTGCTACTGCAAATATTGTTGCAATAGCGATCATCCAAAGCGGCATGGTAACGGGAAGGGTAAGCGGCATTATCAGGCCGGTAACCAAAAAACCTTCATTTATTTCATGTCCCCTTACTTGAGCAAAAATAACTTCCACAATACCTCCTGAGACATAAGTCACAATTATAAGGGGCAACACCTTGACGAACCCGTAAGCAAAAGCATCCCAGACAGAACCTTCCTGCCCGGTTGCCAAAAAATGCTGATAACCGACATTCCACATCCCGAAAAGCATAGCGGGGATCAATGCAATAATGACAGTTGACATCGTACGCTTCATATCTGCAGCATCGCGTATATGTGCTCCCCGCCTGGTAACTTTGCCGGGTACAAACAAAAAAGTTTCAAAAGCATCAAAGGCGGAGTTGAACATATGCAATTTCCCGCCCTTTTGAAAATTCGGCCTAACTCTATCAAGAAATTGTCTTATTGAATGCATCCGAATTAATTGAATTTAAAAATATTTAATATGTTATTTTCAACTGGTTTCCTCTATAACCTTTTGAATCCCCTCACGCAAAATATGTTGCACCTCAATTTTGGATGTACAAACAAATTCGCACAAAGCAAGGTCCTCTTCAATAACCTCGTATATCCCCAAATTTTCCATATTCTCAACATCCCCTACCATTATGGCCTTTATCAGGTGCTCGGGGAGAAGATCCATTGGAAGCACCCTTTCCATTTCACCCGACATTACAAAAGCTCTTTCACCGCCGTTGTAGTTGGTATCCAGCCTGTAAAGCTTGCCCGGCATAAGCCATGAAAGGAAGGTGCCGGAGACACTGAACTTGTCAATATTGGGCATGGCCCAGCCTAAAAAGCGGGGATTGTCACCTTCGGGTATGACAGTTACCTGTGAATCGTAAAAACCTATATAACCACCGGAGTCTATACCGGAGCCGGTAAGCACATTGCCGCTGATATATCGCAAATTGCTGTCTGTTGTTACATTTTCCCTGACCATATTTTCAATCGATGCACCCATATACGTCCTGTAATATTTGGGCTTTAACACCTCTGATCCGGTAAGGGCAACAATCCTTGATGCATCAAAAATACCGTTCAAAAAGAGGCGGCCTATAATTAACACATCCTGCGGATTAACATACCATACCACCCCGTTTTTATGAATGGGTGCCAGATGATGGATTTGCACGCCGACATTACCGGCCGGATGCGGCCCCGTAAACCTGTTGATCTGAACTTTTGAGGCTTTGGTAAAAACATCGCAGCAGGGATAATCGGGATTTATATTCAAATGTATTTTCCCCGTTGTCAGCTTTGAAAGGGCATCTATTCCGGCCTGAAATTCCTTTCCGTACTCTTTCATAAGGAAATCGTAATCGGGTGCCAGCGGAGCGGTATCAAATGCCGATATAAAAATCGACCGGGGAGTGTCATCCGGGTTTGCAATAATGCCATAGGGGCGCTGCCGGATAAAAGGCCATGCACCACTTTTTAGAAGCTTTTCCGTAACAGCGTGACGATCAAGTCCGGATGGCTCTGCCTTACCAAAATCCTCATATTCCATCCCGCTGCCTGCCTCAATCACAATCTCCTCAATTCTCCTGCGCTCTCCCCTGTTTATTTCAGTTATTTTACCACTGGCCGGGGAGGTAAAGATTATGCGCGGGTCATATTTGTGATAACACAACTGGGTGCCGGCTTTTACAACGGCTCCCTCCCTGAGGCTCAACTTGGGCATTATATTGTGAAAATCTGTTGGTTTGAGGGCAAACTTGCGGGGAAGTTCCGGTTTAACAAGAACCTTTTCTGCCTTACCCTTCAATCTGATGTTTAGACCTTTTTTAAGCTTTGTGACATTCGCCATTTTAGCAATAGGTTAAGGAAGTTTTACACAAAAATAATTTTTTTTATCAAATATCTTTAAAAAAAAGTAAATATTTACCTGATTAAAAAACTCCCGTACACAAAGAAATTTTATCAAACTGTTGATGGGCACACCATCATATTTACCAAATCAAAAAAAATGCATAATTTAGCAATTGAGCAGCGGTAACCCAATATTGTCATATTTGCAATATCAAATGCCAAAAATTAAGCATTTTACAGTTTTTTTCCTTCTCTGTTTTTTGCCCACGGGGATACTTCCGGCAAACGGCGTGAAGAGATCCGGTTCCGAACAGGGTGATGTTTATGAAGATTTTGTCTTCATTGACAATATTAAAAGTGTGCGTATCCACAAAAAAGAGTGGGAGGTCTCTTACCCTATTATAAAGCTCAACAGCGGGGAGCAGATATACCTCAGCTTTGACGATCTGGAAGGGGATGTAAAAAATTACAGCTATACCGTTGTTCACTGCAATGCCGACTGGACTCCTTCGAATCTTTTTCCCTCGGATTACATAGATGGCTTTTACGAAAATCCTGTCAGAAATTACAGGTTTTCCTTCAACACCTTTTTGCCTTACACTCATTACACACTTACTCTGCCTAATGAGGATATTGACTTTAAGCTTTCGGGAAATTACGTAGTAAAAGTCTTCAAGAATTCCGACCCTTCAGATATTGTGTTAACACGCCGGTTTTTTGTCAACGAATCTGCAGTACACATAAATGCTGTGGCAAGGCAGCCCCTGTTGCCCGAGCACAGGAAAACAGGACACCAGATTGACTTTACGGTATCCCACCCCGATCACCCGATCAGGGATCCCTATTCGGAGATCAATATAACCGTTACACAGAACAACAGGTGGGACAATGCCTTAACCGGACTGGTCCCGACATTCGTAAAAACCAATGAAATAGTCTATGAAAACGAAGAAAAGAATTACTTTCCCGGGGGAAATGAGTTCAGAACCTTCGATATTCAAAGCATGCGGCATCAATCCGAATTCGTTCGCAATATAGAGTTTGGCAATGACGGTTTTGATGTATACCTGACAGATGACCGGTCAAGGAAAAACAATTACCGGTTCCATCATGAAGAGATAAACGGCAAATACGTGATCCGTACAAGAGACGAGTCCAACGATGCCACAGACTCGGAGTATGCAAAGGTTCACTTTTCACTTTCTCAGGAGACCCCCTTTGACAACGGAGATGTTTATGTGATGGGTGAGCTTAGTCACTGGAACTTTTACCCCTGGAACAGGATGGAGTACAACTATGAAACTCGTGCCTATGAGCTCACCATGCTTTTAAAACAGGGCTATTATAATTACAAATATGTTTTTCTCGAAGAGGGCTCTGAAAAAGCTGACGCAGAACTCCTTGAAGGCAATTTTTACCAGACCGAAAACGACTATATCGTATATGTATACCACCGTGAGCCCGGCTCGCGTTACGACCGCCTCATAGGTGTGCAAATAACAAACTCAGCCAGAAGATAATATTTTTCTCTGCCAAAAACTCCTTCTCTGCCAGCCCCCCTTGCAAGAAAAGCCTGCTGTGCCTCCAATGCAGGAAAATCCTACTATCCCACCCCACCCCCTGCAAGAAATCCTGCCGTTCCAAAAAGGGAACCACCACCATCAGAATTTGGAAAAGCCCTTAATGTCCGATATCCTCACCAATTTCCTTCATGGCGTTAACACTGATCTCGGCAAACTCCTGAACGGAGAGCCCTATATTTTCACACTCCCTTATGTGGTCGCGGTTGACAGAAGCGGCAAAAGCCTTTTCCTTCATGCGCTTTACAACGGATTTGGGTTTTACCGATGCAATCTTCTTATCAGGGTAAACAAGTGCCGTGGCGAATACCAGACCTGTTATGGTCTCACCTGCAGCAAGCGCATGCTGAAAAACAGTTGTTCGCTCCTGGCCTGTTGCCATTTCATTATGCATTTTAACCGCATCAATTATCTCAGGGTCAACCCCATGCCCGGCGAGAATGTTAACCGCCTCAAGTCCATGGCGGGCCGGATCGGCACCGGTCACCTCCACGTCAATATCATGAAGAAGTCCGGCCAGCGCCCATTTATGCTCATCTTCACCCAGCCTTCTTGCAAGTGCTTTCAAAACCGCTTCAGAGGCGTAACAGTGAGCCAGCATTTTTTCATCCTTTACATATTGTTTCAAAAGGTTCAAAGCCTGTTCTCTTTCCATAAAGTATAATATAAATTGTCTTTTATAACTTGTTTAATTTAATAGGCAACTAAATTAAACGGTTTTACCCGTTTAACAAACAACTAAATTAACCGGTTTTACCCGGAGAAAAAAAATCCTTCATCCTCGGGGCACCAAGTACTTTAGTGCATTTAAACAGATCACGGAAGCAAAAGCGGGCCAACAACCCAACCCGAATAACCGGATAAGGTTTTTTTTTCAATGTGCATCAATACCGCAGCGCATATAAACAAGATGCTCCATAGTCTTTAAAAGCTCACTCATATACTCACCTGCAGCTTTTACACTACCCGGAAGAGTATATACAAACGTGTTACCCATCACCCCGGCCACCCCTCTGCTCAGCAATGCGTTGGGTTTTTCACTTCCATACTTGATCCTCACATGCTCCATAACACCGGGTATCTCTTTGTCAATGAAGAGTCTGACAACCTCGGGTGTCACATCCCGCGGTCCCACACCCGTTCCCCCGGATGTTACAATAAAATCGGTACCCCTGCTTTTGCAATCGTTCAATATATCTTTAAGCTTTTCCGGCTCGTCGGGTATTACTTTATGTTCAATTTTAATTTTCCTTTTTGAACCAGAAAAATGCTCCTCAATCTTTTTAATGATCTCCGGTCCGCTTTTATCCTTGTACTCTCCTCGACTTACCCTGTCGCTTAGCGTTACCACGCAAAAAGAGAAAACCCTTGGATGATAATTTAGGATATCCCCGGGCTTCAATTTACCTTCCCTTATTACGCGGGCAAATATACCTTCCTTAGGCATAACGCAATTGCCGACCTCGCGGAAAATAGCACAGGTATTGCCGTGGCACTCCTTCCCGATGCGGGTCACTTCCAGCTCCACATTGTCCGATACGAACCGGTCAAGCGGCAAAGTCTCAGTCAGTTCCAGTCCGCTTGTAGTTATATTCTCGGCAAACTCGCCAGGATTAATTTTCCGTCCCGCTTCCTTTGCAAACCTTTCCACACTTTCATCAGCAAGGAGGCTCACCTGCCTGTTCCATGGTCCGGAATGGGCATCTTTGCTTATACCGTTGCAATCAAGTATAACCTCTTCAACGGGCAGCTTGATTGTCCCTTTCTTTTCGGAAATATTTACTGATACAACTTTTACAGCACTGTTTGACATAACTTGAAATTTAGAGGTCGGTTTTGGTTTTTTCGGTTAACTTAACTTGCTCTATTTCCATATTTTTATCGGCCGACTTGCACATGTCGTATATTGTAAGCAAAGCAACAGAGGCGGACGTAAGTGCCTCCATTTCAACCCCTGTCTTTGCGGTACAGGAAACCTCTGAAAAGACTCTCACGCCCTCTTCCTCGACACTTGTTTTAAGATGGACTCTGGTAATGGGGAGAGGGTGGCAAAGGGGGATAAGCGAGGATGTTTGTTTTCCGCCCTGTATGCCGGCAATTTCTGCAACGGTGAGAACATCACCTTTTTTTAGCTTGTTTTCCTTTACCAGATTGGCTGTTTCCCTTTTCATGCGGATAAAACCTGTTGCCCTTGCAGTTCTTGCCTGATCGGGTTTATCTCCCACATCAACCATTTTGGCCTTGCCTTCACCGGTTACATGACTCATTTTTGACATTTTACTATCCTCCTATATTGTAAAATTTGTTCTGACTATTTAGTGAACCGCATTGAGGTTTATTGGCTATCGCTTCCCTAATGGCCGTTTCAGCTCCGAGCTCCCTGACGGAAAACTGAAGATCGCTGAAAAGACATGGGTTTATCATTCCGCTGGCTGTAAGGCGCAACCTGTTACATTGTATACAATCTCCTCCCTCACCCCCTTCAACAACAGAAAACTCACCGCTTTCAAGGTCCATAAGGCGGATAAACCTCACCTCCAAACCGTTCTCCCCCGCAAAGCGGTCAACCGCCACAGGATCAGGATCTTCTTTTGATTCTTTAACCACACAGTTAAGCTTCACGGGAGTAAGTCCGGCAGAAACGGCTGCTTTTATCCCCCTGAGAACAGCATCCAGATCCCCTCCGTTTGTTATTTCACTGAATTTGACAGGATCAACCGTGTCAAGGCTCACATTAACGCGCATTAAGCCGGCGGCCGACAGATCGGCGGCAAACTGTTCAAGAAGAACCCCGTTGGTGGTCATGCTTAGATCATTAATTCCCTCTATGCGCCCGATCATACCCACCAGCTTGACAATATCACGCCTGACGAGAGGCTCACCGCCTGTGATCCTTACCTTATCGACACCTTTGGAAACTGCAACGCGCACTACTTCGGTTATCTCTGCAAAAGAGAGAATTTCCCTCTGGGGCAACAGCTTTATACCTCCGGGTGGCATACAATAGCTGCATCTAAGGTTACATCGGTCAGTAACCGACACCCTCAAATAATTTATTTTTCTTTCAAATTTGTCGTACATCAACAAAATCTCCTTTATTTAACTCTTTGACCCCTGCGGGCACCGGCATCAATCCATCGGCAAAACAAAGCGAGTGTATATGAGCCGATCCGTGATAATCTACCGGAAGCACTTCGCCTCTTTCATTGCAACTAACCGGTATCCATGCTATTCTGTCAGATTTCTTTCTTTTGTAACTTGCTGAAAGGGGCCTGATAAGCGGCACAGGATTGTAGTCATATCCCATGCATCTGAAAATAAAAGGTTTAACCATCAGCTCAAATATTGTAAAAGAGGAAACAGGATTGCCCGGCAAACCGAACACAAACCTGCCCTCTTTACTCCCGAAAACCGTAGGGCGACCCGGTTTGACTGCAACTTTTTCAAACTCGGTTGTAACACCGATCTCTTTGAGTATTGCGGGAACATGATCATAGTCCCCTGCAGAAACCCCACCTGTAACCAAAACTATATCATTTTGCGAAAGCGCCCGGCTCAAGGCTTTGTCAGTAGCCTGCGGTGTGTCTTCCACGATCCCCATATAATTTGGGATCGCACCGGTATTCTCTATCTGCGCGATCAGCTGGGGACCGTTGCTGTTTCTGATACAGGTGCCTTCGGGCTTTACGGAAGCCTCCACAATCTCATCCCCGGTATTAAGTACGGCAACCTTTGGTCTTTTATAAACACGCGGGTTTGCACATCCGGCTGAAGCCATAACCGCAACATGCTGGGGTTTTATCAAAACCCCTTTTTTAAGGGCTGCCTGACCCGATCTTATATCCTCACCTTTTTTTGCAATATTGCCGGCAGTTTTCGAGCCCGTAAAGACGATCCTGTTTGAGGAAACCTCTTCAACCTGTTCTACCATTATGACACAGTCGGCTCCTTCAGGCACTCTTCCGCCGGTCATTATTTTGGAGCACTCACCCCGGCCGATCGATTTTTTGGGTAGATCGCCGGCCTTAATAATTTCCACCACTTCAAGCTCCCCGCCCAGATCTTCCCGCCTGCAGGCAAATCCGTCCATCGCCGACTTATCAAAGGGAGGCATATCTGTATCTGCAATCACATCTGCTGCAAGCACCCTTCCGGGTGAATCCCGTAAAGGCACTCCTTCCTCACCGAGCGTTGCAGCTGCATTATAGATAATTTTCGAAGCCTCTTCAAAAGATATCATAGTATTTGATTTTTTTATTGCCGTCCTGGCTATAATTAATGATTTAAAACTGTTTTTCATTTCTGTTGCCCGGAATCGGCAAATCATTATCCGGGAAACCTTTCACAATTCCTGACTGTTTTCTTCAATTCGCCACACCCCGTTTTTCAGTCCGATCACCTCCAATCCGGGTTTAAAACCTTTACCGTCAGAATATGAAACTATATCGGCCATATCAACAAGATCACAGCAATTTTGTTTGATGTTTTTCTCACTGTTGCTTCTTATCATTACAAACAGGCCCGGGTTGATAATTCTTCGCAGGCTGTTTGATTCACACACAAAAAGAGAGCTGCGGTCAACCTTCTCAAATAAGCTGCTCAGCGCCTCTTTTATATACCGGTCCCTTGCACTTACAAGGAAAGCTTCCCCGGCACCCGCCCTTAACATTTTCGAAGTATCCTTGTCAGAACCCCTGTCGGTTTCCTCGAGTATGGAATAGCGCTCAATTCCATCCAAATCATGCTTACCATGAAAGGATTCCCCGCCGGGGGAAACGGAGGTAACTTTGACCGCCACCAAAGGTCCCTTGCAGGCAAAATGCTCTATAAGCCTGAGAAGGAAGGTGGTTTTGCCGACATTACGGCTTAACCCGCCTACAATAAGCATATTTGGCAAATTTGTTTCCATAGTAGCAAATTGTCAACCGGGTATAAATTTAACCGCCGAAGCCTTGAAGCTAACCCACACTTTACTTCCCGGCTCCAGCTGCAAGTTGCTGACAGACTCTTTGCTGACAAGAGCAGACAAGGTTACCCCGATATCCACAAGCACTTCCGTTCCAACCCTTGCAGGCTCCAGTGCAATTACCCTTCCCGGAAAAGAGTTTGCCGCACTGGATTCCCATCTCTTTTCACTTATTATCAAATCCTCCCCTCTTACGGTTATATAACCAGCTCCTTCCGGCTCACCGGTAAGAACAGAAACCTCCCCGCCGTCAAATAAGAACTTTTTCATTGAATCCTTACCATCTCTCAGCTCGCCGCGGAAAAAATTTCTTATCCCGACAAAGTTAGCAACAAATTCCGACTTTGGCCGGGAAAACACCTCCGGGGCTTTACCGGTCTGGACCACAGAGCCGTTTTCTATCACCCCAATGCGGCTTGCAAGCAATGCCGCCTCTTCATAATCATGTGTAACGTGAACAATGGTTTGTCCATTTGCATTTATTTTTCTCAGCAGGGAACGAAGCTCCCTGCGAAGCTGAACATCAAGAGAGGAAATAGGCTCGTCAAGCAGCAGGCATTGAGGTTTAAGGGCCAAAGCCCTGGCAAGCGCAACCCTTTGTTTCTCTCCGCCCGACAGATTTGCAGGGTTACGCTTAAGCAATTTTGTAATATTGGTCATATCGGCCAGCTCTCTCACTCTTCTGTCAATCTCACGGTCGTTTAATTTAAGCGACCTAAGTGGGTAGGCTATATTTTTGAACACATTCATATGAGGGAAAAGAGCTGCATCCTGAAAAACCAGTCCAACCCCCCTTCTCTGCACCTTTTCCCTTGAAATATCCTTACCGTTAAGCATAACAACACCCGAAGCACCAGGTATCAGTCCGCCGATAATCTGCAGTAACACCGATTTACCCGCGCCCGAGACACCCAGCAACACAAAATACTCCCCGGGGCCAACTTCAAAATTGACCCCATTGAGCTCAAACTTCCCAAGTTTAACAGACAGATCCTTAACCGTCAGCATTTTCATATTTTGTTGAAAGCATTCGCAAAAAAACAAAAAACACAAGACACACACAGATAAACACCACCGCCACCGGTCTTGCATATGAGAGGCCGAAAGAGCCAAACCTTTCATATATGAGCACAGGGGTTATCATGGGATGATATGCAACAATCACAACCGCACCGAATTCGCTCATACCGCGTGCCCACATCATTATCAGTCCGGACAGTATAGAGCGCCATGCAAGCGGCAGACTCACAGTAAAAAAAACCCTGGCGGGTGAGGCCCCAAGGTTCAAAGCCGCTTTTTCAAGCTTTTCCGGAACGGCCAAAAATCCGTCCCTTGCAGCATTTACAAGAAAAGGTATACTAACAAAAGCCATTGCAAGAATTATCCCTGCCGGAGTGCCCACAAAACTGAGTCCCAGATGATCACCAAGCCGGCCCACTGCCGTATCCCTTGCCACAAATCCCAGTATTGCTATTCCTGCCGCGGAATGGGGTATAACAACTGGTATATCGATAATGGCAGATATCACCCTTTTTAAAGGAAATTTTTTTCTTGCCAGTATCCATGAAAAAGGTATTGCAGCCAGTGCAAAAATAAGTGTGGCCAGCATTGAAGTCCACAATGTCAGCCATATACTTCCTGCCACCTCCTTTTCCATGGCCGTGTCAAAAAACTCGGCGGGGGAAGTTTCAAGGAACATACCCGCAAGAGGGGCAATTACGAACAACAGGAGCAGTCCCCCGAGAAAGACAAAAAAAAGCTTTAATGGCTGAAACCCTGTCATAAATTATATTTTACACTGATTTGCAAAAAAATTATAGTTAGCAATTACTATCCCTTACTGAACTCCTTAAGTTTATAAAAGCCTTTATAAAACCAGGAGTTTTCATTCTGCCGGCAATACAAACTTTTTAAGTGGCTGCGGTATACTTTCATATGTATCGGTGCGGGAGGGAACCATTGGATTCTGGCCGTTCTCCTCAAGTATTTTCAATCCTCTTTCTTCACAGAGAAAAAAATCTACAAAAGAGATTGCCAATTCCTTGTTTTCGGTTTTATGGGGTATGGTTATGCCGTATACCATAGCCTCTCCCGTTTCAGTTATAGTCTCCCCGGGTCTGGCGCCCATTACCTCGGCTTCCGCCCGGGAATACCACTCGTTTAAGTCCGGGTCCCTGAGATTCAGCTTATCGGGAAGTATCAGATATTTAAGTCCATGCTGCTCGGCAACTGAACGGTAAAGAAAAATATAATCAAGCGCATTTTTCTCAAGCAATGCAATAAGGTCTGTCTCTTTGGGCCTTATCATATTCCGGTGGCGCGAGAGTATTTCTTCATCAAGCCCCGGTTTGTCGTAATAAATGGCTGCAAGCTTTGATGTGAGCACCGCCCTCACCCCGCAAGGGTCCGAATCCGGATCGGAGCGGCCGTAAGTTACATCATCCCTGAGCAGTATTTCATGCCAGTTGGAAGCATTTATCTCATCCGAATAGCGGGAATCCGAAGTATAGACGATTGACATTTCGTTGCCGGCAAAGGGAATATTCCAGGAAGCATGCCCGGGTATAAGAAACAAATCTATCACCCTGTAATCGGCCGAAATATAAACATCGCATGGCGTGTCAAGCTCACTGATCCGCCTTGCACCGGCCTTACTGCCCCAGGCCTCGGTAAGGATTCTTACTCCGGGGTTTTCCTCATTGAACGCCTTAACCACCTCCTTTACCGGTACAGTGAGGCTGCCTGCATGAATAATCCTTAAAGTGCTGTCGGCCTTTCCTTCACCTTCAGCTCCCGAACAACCAACAAATAAAGAAAAACCGCAAAATAAAAAAGCAGACAATATGGATGCTGCAATAATATTTTTAACTCTTTTTGTCATTTCAAACATTTTAAAAACCCTCCTGTCACGATCATATAAACAAATTTATTAAGCAGCCGGCTCCTATATTCGGTCAAACAATCAGATTTAAAATTTGATCAAACAAGCTTATTGAAAAAACCGGCTCCTATATTCGGTCAAACAAGCTATTTTGAGATGTACAAAAAAAATCAAACCGTTAAAGTAATATACAAATGCATTTAAGCTTGTTGACTGATCAAAACCGGACATGCAATTTGCATCATATCGGTCTTTTTTAAAAAGCCCGGAAGTACTGGCCGGGCTTTTTATATCATGGCAGAGTAGTTTTAGCTTTCCTGATGAGGCTTAACCATCTCTACAAGTTCAGGAAGGTCCATTCCCAGCTCTTTAAGGCGCTCAATGGTCGGAACACCGTTTTTGGTCCACCCCCTTCTCTGGTAAACAGCATCAACGAGCTGCTCATAGCGATCTTCACGATACTTCCTGTGCAGAACTATTTTTTCCTCAGTTGACTTACCTTCGGGGTCGACTCCGATTTCTTCCTTCAATTGCATATCGTAGCGCTCCTGACGGGATTCGTATTCTTCAACCGTAACCGGTCCTGCGGCACGATAGGGTTGCTTGTCAAATTCACGGGTTCCGTATCCCCTGCGCAGGTTAAATATGCGCTGGAAGTTATAAGCCCTTTCCGACTGGCGTATAAGCTCTTCCTTGCTGAAGGGCCAACCGGTGACCGCATTGAAAATAGTTACGTAATTGTCAACATGCTCGGGAACTTTTGCAGGCTCATCCTGTTCGGCATTATCCTCGGGCTCAATATCATTCCAGCAAAGCTTACAGAAGCCCACAAGCCCGAACCATGTACGGAACAGCGGGAAGTAGTAAAGAGCCTCGGCTTTATCCTCAAAAGTGGGGACCTGATTGTTAACCATATCCATAAATATAAGCCATGCCTCGTCATGCTGCGGCCCTTTGTTGGTCATTGCATAGCCTCCCTGCTGTACAAGTGACTCCTTGGATTTGTAAAGGGAGTATTCAAGACCCTTGTTTTCCATGGCAATATCATTGAGAAAATCAGCGTCTCCCCATCCCTTTTCAATGAACATCTCCTTCATTTTGCGAACTCCCATTCCTGCAATTTTACCAAAACCTTCACCGCGTGCAAGCTGGTGCTGCAGCTCAAGGGCTGCATCAGCATTCCCGAAATTCAATTTCAGTCCGCCAGTCCTCTCCTCATTCAGTATTCCGTTTTCAAAGCAGTCCATAGCAAAACCGAGTATGGACCCCCATGTAATGGCACAAATCCCGTAAGTGTCGCAATAAAAATGAGCTTCCAGAGTAAATAAGGGATCAAATATTCCGACATTCGAACCAAGGGAAGCAGCCGTTTCGTATTCGGGACCGTCAACAATTACTTTTTCCCCCTTGTAGGGGCCTGTTTTAAGCTCAAATTCATCAACCCCGTGCGAGCATGACATGGTACAACCTATCCAGCAACCGTCGAATATGCCTTGTGTAAAGTATTCATCGCGATAAACATCCGAGTGGATCTTGTCGGCTTCGGGGTCGCTTCCATACTTGAAATTGTTAATGGGAAGCAGGTCATAATCGTTCATTATATCCACAATATGAACAGTACCCTTCTTCTTCATCTGCTTGAACTCATCATCTCTCTTCATTTCCTTGTTGAACCTGCGTCCGCGCTCACGTATAGCTTCAAGGTCAACCACATTGTTCTCATTACCTTTAACACCCTCAACTTTTGCAACCAAAGCTTTGATCCTCTTATCCCGGAAGACTGTTCCTATACCTCCGCGGCCTGCCTGTTTAACCCTTACAGCCTTACGCCTCGGATCATAAAAGGAAAAATTAAGCATTCCGATCAGTGAGTTATCTGCAGCATCCCCTGCCGTTACCACACCGATATTCTTCTTGTCCTTTTCATCGTCGGCAAACATTTCAGAGAGCTGCTCAACCAGAATATGAGTACTCTTGGGCTCTTCAGGCGCTTCATAAATTTCAACGACACCTTTTACACCGTCAATATAAAGCATTACATCCCTGTCTGCTTTCCCGGCCATCTCCAGTGCATCAAAACCGGAAAACTTGAGGAACGGTCCGAAAAATCCCCCCACATTCGAGTCCATTACCGAATCGGTCTGAGGAGACAGGGAAACGACAAGAGATTTACCTGCACCGGCATACTGGGTTATTCCACAACAAGGCCCTCCGGATATAATGATCTCATTTTCCGGATCATTCCATTTGGTATCCGGCTTTGTAGCATCCCACAAAAGCTTAAGTCCGTAGCCTCTTCCCCCTACAAACTTCTCCTTCATCATGGGCTCAACATCCTTTGACCTGATAGTGTTATCCGAAAAATCCACAAACAGAATCTTGTCGGTGTAACCCTTGTCAATCGGAGTCTTGCCATACTTAAACTCTTTCAGGAGCTTGTGCTGTTCTTTAATTTTTTGTACATCCATATTAGTTAACTTTAACGGTTTGAAGTTCGGGATTTAAAAGATAAAATTAATCCAATGAGGCACCTTCTAAAATGATTAAAATCATAAACCTGCATAGACTGTTTTTGAAGGAACCTCTAATATACTAAATTTCATTGATATTTTATATTTGGCATTGCATTGACGTTATTCCGGATTTTTTGGATACGTCAAGTATAATGGTATATTTGTAATTTTAACTCGTTTATTGCTTGACATTCAGGGTCACTTGTATAAAAATGCAGGCTCTATTTAAAAAATCAATTCGCATGCAAGATCCGATTGAACATTTCTTGTCGGTTACCGGCTTTGACGCCGGGGAAATCTTAAAAGTCTCCGCAGGGGCAAAATATGCAGCCGTTATGCTCAAAAACGGCCACATAGGTGTATGCGCAACACTTGGCAGAAATGTAAATGCTGATTTACCTGGCACAAATATATCAGATATTTCAAACCGCATTTTGCTTAATGCATATTTCAACGCTAAGTTAAACTACTCTAATGAAGAAGTCTTTGAAAACGACATTTTTGATGAAATAGATTTCAGTGGTTATAAAAACATTGTAATGGTGGGTTTTTTCGGCTCTCTTATTGAAAAATTCAATTCCTGTAACATCCCTGTGGAGATATTCGACCCTGCAAAGCAGTCACCTGAAATTGCCTGCATGGAAAAACAAATTAGTTCCGTTTCAAATGCCGGTGCTATAATCCTTACATCCACCTCGGTTTTTAACGGCACTTTTATAAAAAAAACCTCAGAAGCACCTGCCGGTTGCGACATTTTTCTCCTGGGGCCTTCCGGCACCCTGCACCGGCACATGTTCTCACCGCCCAATATAAAAATGGTTTTTGGTGCGCTTTTTGAACCTTTTGACGAAAAAGTGCTTCAAATAATTGAAAAAGGTTACGGCACTCCCCACTTTTCAAAATATATGAAAAAAGTATTTATAAAGAGATAATAATCAAAACATTATTATTATGAAGCGAATGACTTTTGAGCAGATAAAGGAAAAGTTACAGAAGTTTACAGTCGGGATAGCAGGTTGCGGCGGACTCGGCTCGAATTGTGCTGTTGCTCTCTCCAGGGTTGGAGTAGGCAAGCTTGTTATGGTTGATTTTGACGTTATTGAAGAAAGCAACCTAAACAGGCAGTATTTTTTTTATGACCAGATAGGAGAAAAAAAGGTATTTGCCCTGAAAAGCAACATTGAGAGAATAAACCCCCAAACCAGTATTGAAGCCCACGATACAACACTGACAGAGGAAAATGTACCGGAGATATTTGCAAAATGCGATGTAGTTGTGGAAGCTTTTGACCGTGCAGATATGAAGAAAATGATAGCAGAAACAGTACTGGACAATATGCCGGAAAAACCTCTCGTTATGGGAGTCGGACTTGCAGGATTCGGCGACAACAATTCATTTGGGGTCAAAAAAATGGGAAATTTGTATATTTGTGGTGACGGTGAGACCGAAACCTCTGACGACCTGCCGCCCCTTGCACCAAGGGTCGGCATCGTTTCAAACATGGAAGCGAACCAGGTTATGGAAATACTTTTAAACGGCTTGTAGTATGATGCAAATTAAACTGAACAACAGAGATGAAAAAATTAACGCTAATTATTTGACAGTCAGAGACCTACTGGAAAAGAAAAAGTATACATTTCCCTATTTCATTGTTAAGATAAACGGAAAGCTAATAAAAAAGGAGGAGTACGATAAAGCAGTCATTAATGACGGAGATGATGTTAAGGTATTGCACATGATGGCGGGAGGATGACATGCAGGCCGCATTTGAACATAAAATTACATATCCACCTGGACCGGCCACATTTGAACAAATAATTATGCCCATATTCAATTTTTTGTTATAAATTTGTTGCTGTGGCTTTTATATCAACTAAACTGTGGAAAAAATGAGGAAAATCTGGAACAGGGTTTTACCATACCTCAAAAACAAGTACATCCTTACATTTTTAATCTTTTTCGTATGGATGATGTTTCTCGACTCCCACAATCTTGTTGACCGCTTTTTGTCGATCAGACGCCTGAACAGAATGGAAGAGGAAAAGGAGTACTATTTAAAACGTATTGAAAAAGACTCGGCAAGAATGAATGAGCTGAAAACGGACCGGGAAAACCTGGAAAAATTTGCACGTGAGCAATACCTTATGAAAAAAGAGGATGAGGATATTTTTATAATAGAATTTGAGGATTAATAATTGCCCGTCTCCGTTCAGGTGCGCCATTGCTTCACTTTTGCCCAGCCCCCCATTCTCTGGTTTCTCTTTGCAGCTTCCTGTAAATTTCCAGAAGCTCTTTCGCATTGTTTCTGCCGGTTAACGAAAATCCCAGCCTTTCAGCCAATCCGGCAGCCGCGGATGTTACAGGCACACGGCTGTAGCAACTGTTCTGTGCATAGTTTAAAAACTTCAGCACACGAAGCGAGTTAATCCATGCAAAAAATCTTCTTTTAAATGTCCGCAAGCTTGAAGAATTTGCATTCATTTCTTCAATAGCTTCTGCTAATCTGTTATCAATAAGAAAAGAACGGATGCACAAGGGAAGTTCATTGAGGATTTTTTCAGTCTCATATCTGTCGGCCATATAAAATCTGTCAGATATCTCAATCAGGTTTTTAAGCTCGGCAAAACCGCTGTAAGGATAAGTTCGCAAAACATCTTCTTTGCCGTTACAGAGGCGTTTCATGGCGGGACCTGTTCCGAAAGGGACCCTTGAGGATATCCTTGGAGAAGGAATAACCCTGGTTGAATTGATCTCGGTATAACCACCCTGCTGAATTATTTTCTGCAAAAAATAAAAATCCTCCCCCCCTTTTCTTTTATTCATTCCCCCTTGCTGAACATAAGCCGATGCCCTTACAGCAAAGGCCGATCCTATTGTATGAAAAGCAAAGGGAAAACCTGCAGAACGCAGGGCCTGGACATAATAGCGCAGGTAAAGTTCATACTGGGCAATAGCTTTATATATTGCCGGAGAATAGGATTCCCCCTGGAGAGGATGCTCAAAATATATTGAGCAACCGTTAATTGCTTCATCCCGGAAACACCTGTATATTTCAGAGAAATAATTCCTGTCACAGTCACAGTCAGCATCAAGAGAAACAATCACCCCGTCTCTTTTATCTGTCAAATTAAACCGGTAAACGGCCAGATCCATTCCAATTCTCCGTGCCAGACCCACTCCAAAATCCTTCTCAGGTAAATCCCCGTAAAAAAAAGGATAAACATTAAAAAAAGAGCAGGAATTAAGATTGCTCCATTCCTGCAACTCTCTGAAAGTTCGCCGGTTCCGTGTCAGTACTTCCCTGTCTGAATTGGCCGGAGAATTAACAACCACAAAAACATCGACCTTAACACTTTCTATAGCGGCCTTTTTCAATGAATTCAATACATTTGCTACATCCGGCTCCGAAAAGCAGGGAATAACAACTATAATGTCAGGCGTTTTACCCCTGAATCTAATCTCCGGCAGGGACGGGAGGCGTTTGTCCGTAAAATTATCGGCAAACCCCATATGAGCAACTACCTGTTCCTGGAGTACTTCTCATTCAACCCGTTGATTATATCGTAGGTAACATCCAGATCCTTTTTGCTGTAAAGAACCGCTCCGCCAAAAGTCTGGCTCAGTATAAACTGGTATCCTTTATCCTTGTTATACTCTTCGAGATACTCATATATGCTGTGGTGAATCTGACGATTCATAACCTGTTCCTCTTCCCTTAACTCCTGTCTGTATTCTTCCTGCAGCTGCATAAGCTCCTGCTGCTTCTGCATAAGCTCGAGTTCCATCTCCTGAGCCTGGGAACGTGTTACAAGACCCTTTTGGACCTGATCCTGATAATTAGAAACCTGGCGTTCGTATTCACGGGATTTGGCATTCAGCTCATTTTCCAGCTCCTGCTGCCTCTCCATCAGCTTCCTCTCATAATCGTAAAACATATCATAATTATTCAGCAACGTGTCAAAATTTACATAAACAATGGATTCCTCGAGAGTTGCAAATTCACCTTCTTCGACTGCTCTTTCCAAAGTTGATTCAGCTACACCGGATGCTGAAAAATGCAGATAATAAAGCCCGCCGACTGCAATAATCAACACTGCATTAACAATGTACAATGCTTTTTTCATAAAATTCAATGTTAACAGATTAATAAATTACTTATTGTTTTACTCTTAAACATATTAATATAAACTAATTAATCATTGTTTTTCTCTTATGAGAGTCATATATTATCAACCCTTCCGCCCGCAACAGAAATAACGAAAGTTGACAGTGGAAAATTTTAAAAAAATCAACTGAAGGTTTTTCCTCCAAACTGACCATCAGTTCGCAAACCTACAAGTATTTTACTAAAAACGCAAATAATGTAATGTAAATTATCGGGTAATTTTCAGAACTCTGGACAGGGAACCATTGTTGGTTTTTGGGGAATACGCACCGAGCTCCATGAATAAGTAATGGATATTTCATGGGCTCCCCCTGTTGATCCGATCAACCCGGAGATGGAAAAATCGTAGCTGTACCCGATATTAAACTGCTCAATCTTGTACCCTACAAGAAAAATAGCCGCATCACTTCCTCCCCCAGAACTGAGACCCGGTATTCCCCTGTACCATGCACCCAGTACCAGGGGGTTTTTATACCAGTACATGCCTAGGTCAAGCTGATTATACTCGCCCTGGTTACGGTATAAAAAAGCCAGCTGGAGGCTTTCAGCAAGAGGTCTTATAAGTCGACCCTCCCTTATAAATTTCGTGCCACCGAAAAGTGAAAACTTCACCGGCATCTTTGCCACCTCAAATTCCTCTCCCTCAAAATCGTAAAATGATTGATTAGGTTTTATCAGATGGTCAAGTGCAAAACCAAACCAGTAGCTTTCCGAATAGACCATTGCTGAAGTAGAAAAATCAACGGTATATACACGGCTTTGTGGGGGCAACTCTATAGTTGTCGGCATATTCCCGTCGGGGCGGATCTGGTCGTTGAACAAAAGCCTGTCAAAATCAACCGCACGTTCAGTGTAAAAAAAATGGAGCCCCGGGCGCACACGCCAGTTATTATTTATTGCAAAATCATAGGAGTACAAAAGGCCGATATTGGTAGTGCGCAAATTGCCGCTTCCAGCCCTGTCCTGCATAAAAAGAAGCCCGGCACCACTGTTGAACTGATCAAAATTGTAATCATAAGAAAAGGTATAGGTAATAAAATTACCTGAAAGCTGGGGCCACTGGTTACGGTAATTCGTTCCTATGCGGCTTCCTTCGGTTAGACCGGCAAAAGAAGGAGCAAGATAGAGCGGATTGGCATAAAACTGTGAAAACTGGGGATCCTGAGCTTTAGCCGGTCCGGAAGAAGCTATAATGAGCAACAGGAGAAGCAATAACTTCCCTTTACCTGTCAATCTTTTAAAACCACCTTTAACCATTGCAATCAATTGTAAAGTTTAAACTCTCCAACATTCAATCCCCTTATATTATAACGGTATTGAATGTATGCGAGTTTCGAAAAAGTATCAAATCCAAATTAAAAATAACTTATATATCCATTTTGGTTCAAACACTTATCTTAACGCAGCAATGTAACATCACCCGTTTCGATGAACGCTTCACCACTTGAATATTTTCCTCTAACTTTCCATATATAAACATCCTGTTTTGCTTTAACTCCGTTTATAAATCCGTCCCATCCCACATTTGGATCCCTGCTCTCAAATATCAGCTCTCCCCAGCGGGTGTATACGGTAAGATGATAATCATCCACCTGGTCAGCAATGCCGGGTATAAATACCTTATTCCTTTCATATTCATCTGCATTTGGATCTACTGCGCCGCCAGTTGGTTCATTGCCGGGACGGAAAGCCGTTGGATAAACAATTTCGCCCGAGGCCTCAACCTCAACTGCCTCTTCTCTTGTAAAACTGTGATAACACCCGTCTTCGGTCCATACCTCCAGTGAAACATCATATATACCCGCTTCGGTGTATGTGTGAATAGGTTCAAAGTCGTTGGAAGTTGTCCCGTCTCCAAAATCCCACAGATAAGTCTTCCCCTCCCTTGAAACATTGAAGGTCGCCACATGCTGATCGTTTGCATAGACATAAGTTGGGGCAACATGAAAATATGATGTGGGTGTTACAAGGACGTTCACAAAGTCGCTTGCCTGATCGCTGCCACCGGGACCATAAGATGTAAGCCTAACAAGGTGCATACCCGGTGAATAAAATGTATGCTCAGGGTTCTCCTCAATTGACACACCGCCATCTCCGAAATCCCACTTCCAGGAATCGGAATACTCAGATGTATTTTCAAACTGCACTGTCATCGGTGCACAATCGGGGGCAACCGCCTCAAACGATGCAACCGGAGGTGTTGCCGCCACGGTGACCGAATGTGTGACACTGTTGCTGCAATTCTCGTTGGAGACTTCAAGTGTTACTTCATAATCTCCCGGACCGTCGTAAGTGTGAACCGGGTTTTCGTCATCAGAGGTACTGCCATCTCCAAAATCCCACGAGTAATAGAGTCCGTCATAAGAGGATCCCTCGTTTGTAAATTCAACGGTAGCATCGGGGAACACCTGATATGCAGGATCGGCCGAAAATTGCGCCTGCGGTGTGCTGTGAACAACAATATCAATTTCGCTGTAATCTTCGCAGCCGTAGAACGATGTGGTCAGAAGGCTTACGGTGCGTGTTATATCTTCATCAGTGTCATTTGTAAACTCATGTCCCACATTTGCACCGAAATAACCATGAGTACCGTCGTCAAAATCCCAGTAATAAGAAAGTGCACCCGGCACGGTCGAGAATTTTACCCCGGCAGGAGAGCAAACCGACTCGTCAGATGTGGTTATCTCTGCACTTATTCCCGGATAAACAGTTATAACCTGTGAATGTGTGTGCTCGCAACCGTTTTCGGAAAATGCCGTAAGCTCGACGTTGTAATACTGCACCGTTGAGGTGTTGTTCTCAAAAGTATGCACCGGATCAGCCTCTTCGCTTTCGTTTCCGTCACCGAAATCCCAGTGATACGCCTCCGCATCCATCGAATTATTCTCGAAAGTCACCGTAAGAGGTGTACAGCCGTCTGTTTCATCTGCACTGAAAAGAGCACTTGGTATTTCATTTGTTATTACCGTACTTACCGGTTCGGAGGTGCAACCCTCACTGTCGGTAACAGTGTAGGATAGATTGTAGCTGCCGCCAACGACAGTGCTGAAAACCGGATCTTCTTCTGATGTCGAGGAAAGCGGTCCCACATCACCTGACCACTGGTGGTTTGTGTAAGTACCCGAACCGCCGGAAGCGTTACCGTCAAGCTGCAGATCAGTGCCGCCGCAAACAAACGGGAAAGCCCCGTCGCCTGTAATATTTGCCGTTGGCCTTGCGTTGACGGTCACCTCAAGTGTTTCCGTTGCAACTGTTCCGTAGCTGTCAACCACCTCATATATCAATGTATATGTTCCTCCATAAGGAGAATTGAATACAGGATTTCTCACACTCTCATCTGAAAGGTACTCTGCACCGTCGCCCGACCAGTGATGTGACAAATAACTGCCTGAACCGCCGCTGGGTGTTGCAACTATATGCAGCTCATCATCGGCGCACACTATGGCAGGATCGGGAACAATCTCAACCTCAAGGGTTACTGAAACGGTTACCTCCATTTCAGCCGAACCGGAACACCCTTTACTGTCAACCACCCTGTAGGTAAGGTTATATTCACCTTCAGCTGAAGCCGTGAATTCCGGGTTTTCAATATTTGCATCATCCAGCTCGGTAACATCACCCGTCCACTCATGCACATCATATGTTCCCGAACCGCCCTGCGGATTGCCTTCCAGTTGCAGCGGCACACCCACTGCTGTATTAGCCGGGTCAGGCAATGGAGAAGGCTGAGGATTGGTGTTAACAATCAGTGCAGCTTCATCCGAAACAGCCTCAGGTGAACATTTGCCGGTCACCCTTACCCGGTAGAGGTTTCCGTCCATTTCAACAGAGGCGTTAACAATGCTCAGCTCGGATGTATTTACCCCGCTGTAAGGATAGCTCCCGGGCACCGGCTGCCAGCCGGAACCTGTATCCATCTCCCACCGGTAAGATATCTCCGTTCCGGAGGCATCAACAGTAAACAGGGCGTCACCTCCTTCACAAATCTCCTGTTCAGCAGGATCGGTAACTTCGGGCAGGTAATCTACCGTCAGTAACGCCTCAGCCGATATAGCGGGACTTCCGCATTTGCCTGTTACCACGACCCTGTAACTGTTGCCGGCAATCGCATTGTCAGCACCGGTTACTATCAGATCAGGGGTATCGGTTCCCGAATAGTAGCCTCCGTCTGATATATCAGTAAAACCACCTCCTTCGTCAACCTGCCACTGGTAGGTAATATCAGTTCCTGTGGCATCTACGCTGAAGTCTGCATCACCGCCTTCGCAAACGTTTTGATCGGAAGGCTCATTAGTAATCTGAGGCTCCGTATCAACAGTCAGGGAAACCGCGTCAGTTGCAACCGATGGCGGGCATTCACCGGTTATCATTGCTCGGTAGAGATAATTGTCAAGCACAGCCGTTACGTTAGATATCTCAAGTCTTTCCGTATCTGTGCCCTGATATGTGGCATCATCGGAAAGATCATGGAACACCGTTCCACCATCGTTGCTGTACTGCCAGATTATATCAAGATCCGTTCCTCCGGCTTCAAACTCCATTGCCACATCACCTCCTTCACATATAGTTTGCGGATCGGGCTGCAGTGTGATATCCGGGGCAACACCCACCCTCAGCTCACCTTCTGTGGATGTTGCAGCAGGATCACAGGAACCTGAAACGATAACCCTGTAAAGATACTCGTCCATTCCGGGTGTGGCATCCCATATTGAAAGCATATTGCTTTCCGATCCGGAATATACCCCGCCGTCTGTTATATCGGTAAATCCTCCTCCCTCATCAACCTGCCACTGGTAGGTAAGATTGCTGCCGGTTGCATTTACCGAAAAATTGGTGTTTGAACCCTCGCATATCTCCCTCAATGTCTCCGGTCCTGAAATAATTTCCGGGGCAATATTCACCTGAAGCACTGCATTGCCGGAGGTAACCTCTTCACAGTCGCCATAAACGACCGCCCTGTAACGGTAACCGTTAAGTGATGCATCAACACCCTCTATCAGCAGATCGGCAGTCTGTGTACCGCTGTATGGCGCTTCTTCCTCAAGAGGATCGTAGTTAAGGCCGCCGTCGGTGCTCACCTCCCACTGGTAGCCGGTTATATCACCCGAGGCTGAGACAAAGAACTCAACATCAGATCCCTCGCAGGCAGTCTCAGAAAGAGGATGGGCCGTAACGGAGGGATTTTCAGGGACTGTCAGAGGCACACCTGCACTTACTGCAGGATCACCGCAAACCCCATCAACAACAACCCGGTAAATATAGTTGTCAATACTGAGGCTGACCGGCTCGATGGCCAGGTTTTCGGTATCCGTTCCGCTGTATGGGCCGGCATCGGAAAGGTTGGTGTAGCTGCTTCCACCGTCGGTGCTTATCTGCCACTGGTATACAATCTCGCTTCCGGTTGCCTCAACTTCAAAATCAGCCCTGTCGCCTTCACAAACATCTGCCGGTTCAGGCTCGGTTGTTATTTCCGGGCCTGTATTAACAGTAAGTGTGGCATTATCAGAGGGTATATCCGGATCGCAACCGGAAACTGTAACATGGTATGAATAACCGTCCATATCCGCTGTGACATCAGATATTGTAAGCTGATCTGTACCGGCACCGTCATATTTGCCGCCGTCGGTTATTTCAACCGCACCATCGCCGTCATCCTCCCACCACTGATAAGAATCAGCACCGGCCGCCTCAACGCTGAATACGGCATTGTCACCTTCGCATACTGTCATATCAACCGGATCTGAAATTATGGAGGTGGAGGGACTTACCGTTACCTCAACCACTACCTGGGAGCCCTCGCAGCCATTTGCCCTCGGGGTTATTGTATATGTTGCAGTATGATCTGTATCGGTAGAATTGAAAAGCTGCTGCTCTATATCAGTAAGCGTTCCCGATCCATCGGAAGAAGCACCTGTAAGGCCGGGATCTGAAACCGTCACATCCCAGTAGAATTCAGTATCTTCCACGCTGCCTGTCAGCTCAATGTCTGTAAAGTCGCCGTCGCATATTGCCGGGGCTTTGTTCAGGACTGTCACATCCGGTATGGGGTTCACCTGCATTTCAATTTCCTCACTTGTGGCAGAACACCCGTTATTGTCCGTTCCGACAACCGTTACAACCTCACCGTCATTGAGCTGCTCAGATGTAAAAGTGTTATTTGACGAAGGACCCTGCCTGCTGTCAGCATCCACAAAAAACTCATATGTGGAAGCTCCCGAGGCGGTGAAAGTAACCGGTTCACCGTCGCAGATCTCGTTGCCAGGATCTTCGGAGCTGTATAGTTCCACCTCCGGCAGGGGATTGACTGTTACAAGCCTGCTTCCGCTCATATCACCTGAACAGAAAGTGGGACCGGCTGTGCTTGTTACATAAACAGTGTATGACCCCGGTTCGGTTTGCAGTCCAAAATCTAAAGGCGAACCGTCACCTTCCACTATAACAGAGGTACTCTCTCCCTCCCGGAAAAGCTCGTATTCAACTCCTGATTCCGAACCTGAGAGGCCAATACTTACACCCTCTCCTCCTTCACAGTATGACCCGCCGCCGGTAACACTGAATATTTGAGGCAGCGACTCTATGGTAACCGATAGCAGGTTCCAGGGCCCCTCACAACCATGCTCATTAGTTTCCCTGACCCTGATATCACCACTGGTCGAACCGAACATTACCTCAATCTCATTATTTTCAGGGCCAGACTCACCTGACAGTATTGAAGTTCCAGGAGGCACAAACCACAGGTAATCCGAATTCTCTGTCAGTGAAACACTATAGCTGCCGGAGCTATTCTCGCATACGGCATCATCACCAACTATGGGCTCAGCTTCCGGTACAGGTGCAACGTATACATCAATCACATTCTCATTCCCTGAACAGCCATATTCATTTGTTTCAACCATCCTTATCTGATGGTCACCCTCATCCGGGTAACTGAATACTATGAAGTTATCCTGGGAATTGCCCCCATAAGATCTCACCCCGACACCGTCCCATGTCCATCCATAGTCAGTGTTTTCCCTGAACTCAACATCATAGACAACTTTGTTCGTCTCCTGGCATACAGTTTCTGCCCCATCTATAGAGTTAGGCGCAGGCAAAGGATTAACTGTTATAACAATATCCTCATGGAAACCTGTACAAGAGCCCAGTTCCGGGGGACCGGTAGCTACAAAACGGTAGGTGACAAATGCCTGCTCAGTGTGGCTGTTATTGATAAGTGTTTCGCCAATTTCTGCTCCCGTACCTGTATTGCCCAAACTGGTACCCGAAATATCGCCGTCAATATTAACCACCTCCCATTCAAACTCCGAACCATCTATATTGGATTCAACAGTTATGGTCGGTTCAGTATTGCTGCATATCGACTCACTTGCAGGATCAATCACAGGCTGAGGATTGACGGTAACCTCAACATCTACCGGATCGCCGATACAGTCGTCGCCATACCTTGGTATCACGGTATAGGTCACGGTCAGATCCTCCCCCTCTTCATTGAGAAACTTATCTTCAGCCAGGTAGGAAGGATCATCGGTCAAAAAGGGCACCTCGGCATTACCGCCATCAGCAACCAGTCCCCCACTAACTACCCTTTCGGTTATTTCATAATGTGTAGCCGGCACACTGCCATCAGCCACATCAAGGATAAGGTCAATCTCTGTACCACTGCACGCCGATTTATCAAGATCCGGATCAAGCACCGGCTGTGCACCAACATTTACCACCACCTCAACCGGCTCACCCTCACAACCATCGTAGTAGGGCGTAACAGTATATGTAGCCGTCAGCACCTCACCCGAAGTATTTGTAAACACATCACCAATTGGTTCAGAAGATGCCTCACCCACCGGTCTTGCCGATCCACCCTCAAGGCCACCTTCCAGAACCGGCTCCGGCCATGAGAAGGTCACGTTATCACCGGGGTTGGTGAAATTGTCAAGCAGTATATCATAACCAGCCGGGTTACCCGAGCACACATCCGTCTCCTGATCCTCTGTCACCACCGGCTCGGGCTTTACAGGCACCACCACACTCTGTTCATTGCTGCAGCCGTTAGCCTCGAGTGTATAAACATAAGTCACATCGATTGTCTCAGAAGTCCTGTTCACAAGCGTTTCGTCAATATCATCATCACCACTTACAGGCCCTTCCGGCGAAATGCCCGCAACCGTCTCCCGCACCCATTCAAATGACGTACCCGCCGTTTCGCTGTCCGGTACATAGACAAAAGGAGTGCTGCTGCACACAGCAGGAATTGATAAAGGACTGGTCAACAGGGGTGTGGGATTTACAACAACTGTTGTTGTAAAAGAGTTTCCGGTACACTCTGTTCCAATTCTTGGATATACAGTAAAGGTAACAGTAACCGGATCAACAGAGCTATTAGTAAGGGTTCCAGTTATATCCAGAGGGAATGATTGGTCTGAGAGGTTGTTATAGGCGGTCCCACCTGTAGCAACCTCATCGCTTGATGAAACTTCCAGATTAAATAAAAGCTCCCCCGGATCGGATGATCCAGTCGGCGAAGTTATACTCATATCAACTTCATCACCGTTACAGATATCTGGTTTGGTATTTTCTATATTCGCTTTTGGAGAAGGCTCTACAGTGACAGTTGCCGTAACCACCTCTCCCTCCGGGCATGTTCCCAGTCTGGGGATTACACTGTACTCAATGGTGATAGCCTCATCGGAGTTGTTTGTCAACGATCCCGATATTGTATAGTCATAGTCTCCTCCCATAACTGTTGTCAGAGCATTGCCCGTTGCTTCCAGATCGTTTAGGTCAGCTCCGTCAAGTGCTACTATATCCATATCAAATGACTGGCTGCCGGAAGTTGTTACAAGGCTTGATACGACCATATCATCAATTGCAGACTCGTTGCAAATGGTCTGGTCATTGTTAGATATTGCTGCCTCCGGTGTAGGCTCTATTGTTACCGTAGCCACCACCTGTTGACCATCCGCGCAGCCTGCGAGTTTTGGAATCACCCTGTACTCGATTGTTATTGCATCATCGGTATTG
>Ga0207421_10000136_pt1 | contig 84853 bp, 69 predicted proteins | sample SodLakKL_010_SED_4_FD_187542 | JGI IMG/M metagenome (GOLD analysis project Ga0207421, IMG submission 187542) | Alkaline sediment microbial communities from Lake Tanatar, Kulunda Steppe, Russia - 8KL_010_SED (SPAdes) (version 2) | ecosystem: Environmental > Aquatic > Non-marine Saline and... | reverse complement strand
GGACCGGGGCAGGCGGTGAGGCCGTGCCCGGTCGCTCATCCGGATCTGGTGAGGTCTCCCGCCGTTCGACCGTAAGGAACCTCGAGGAACTTCGCGCGGCCGAGCGGCCGACCACCGCCGGGTCGTGCGGCTCGTCGGCCACCGGATCGTCCGCGGCGGTGGCGCCGACATCCCCCTACGGATGGCCGAGTCGGATGGCCGAGACCCGCGCAGCCTGGGGCACTAGGGTCGAGGCTGTCGAGACGAGAAGGCTCCGACCGACGCTGACCGAGGGTGTTCGGTCCATGCAGGCCATACAGGCCGTACAGGCCATACAGGCGCGAAGCCGGGTGAGACGAGGAAGGCACGAGGTGGCGAGCCAGGACGTGACCCAGCATGTGGGGACACGCGAACGTGTGAGCATCCAGCGGGTTCGCCCGGCGGTGCTCGACGGTCGCTACCCGGCCAAGGCGATCGTCGGCACGCCGATCGAGGTGCGCGCCGACATCGTCTGCGATTCGCACGAGGTGCTGGCCGCGGTCGTGCGCTTCCAGGCCGGTGACGCAGGCGCCTGGTCCGAGACGCCGATGCGTCACGTCATCAACGACGTGTGGGCTGCCGGGGTCGTGCCCGAGGAACTCGGGGCCCACCGGTTCACGGTCGAGGCGTGGGTCGATCACGTCGCGACGTGGCAACGGGACCTCATGAAGAAGGTCGATGCCGACACGGTCGAGCCGCTCGACATGGCAACGGGCGCGCAGCTGCTGGAGGCGCTCGTGGACCGGGTCGACGGGCCGCGCAGGGAGCGCCTCGAGAGCACCATCGCGACCTTGAGCGACGAAAAGGTCGCGATGACCGCCAAGGTCGACGCCGCGATGTCCTCGGAGCTCGCAGCCATCACCCGTGAGGCGGACCCGCGGGATCACAAGGTCCGGTTCCGCCACCTCCTCGAGGTGCGCGTCGATCGCTCCCGGGCAGGGTTCTCGTCGTGGTACGAACTCTTCCCCCGATCGACCTCCACGGAGCCCGGCACCCACGGCACGCTGCGAACCACCATCGACCGGTTGGAGCATGTCGCCGGGATGGGCTTCGACGTGCTCTACCTGCCGCCGATCCATCCGATCGGGGTCAGCCACCGCAAGGGTCGCAACAACTCGGTCACGGCGGCGCCCGATGACCCCGGCTCGCCCTGGGCGATCGGCAGCGCGGAGGGTGGCCACAAGAGCATCCACCCGGAGCTCGGCACGCTGGAGGACTTCCACGCGCTGGTGGCCGCCTGCGGGGACCACGGCCTCGAACTCGCGCTCGACATCGCCTTCCAGTGCACGCCCGACCACCCCTACGTCACCGAGCACCCGGAGTGGTTCAAGCATCGCCCCGACGGCACGATCCAGTACGCCGAGAACCCGCCCAAGAAGTACCAGGACATCTACCCGTTCGACTTCGAGACCGAGGATGCGGAGGGGCTCTGGAAGGAGCTCAAGTCGATCTTCGACTTCTGGATCGAACAGGGCGTGCGGATCTTCCGGGTCGACAACCCGCACACCAAGTCGTTCCCCTTCTGGGAGTGGTGCATCGGTGAGCTGACCCGCGAACACCCGGAGTGCATCTTCCTCTCCGAGGCCTTCACCCGGCCCAAGGTCATGTACGAGCTGGCGATGCGCGGGTTCACCCACTCCTACACCTACTTCACGTGGCGGCGTTACAAGCAGGAGATCGAGGCGTACTACACGGAACTGATCCAGACCGACGTCGCCGACTTCTTCCGTCCGAACTCGTGGCCCAACACCCCCGACATCCTGACCGATCAACTCCAGTTCGGTGGCCGGCCGATGTACGTGCAGCGGCTGGTGCTGGCCGCCACGCTCACCGCGAACTACGGGATGTACGGCCCCGCGTTCGAGCTGATGTGGTCCGAGGCCCGACCCGGTGCCGAGGAGTATCTCGACAACGAGAAGTACGAGATCAAGACCTGGGATGTCGATCAGCCGCATTCGCTCGCGGAGATGATCGGTCTGGTCAACCGCATCCGTCACGCCCACCCGGCGTTGCAGCAGGACCGCACGTTGCAGTTCCACGAGATCGACAACGACCAGTTGCTGGCGTACTCGAAGACCGACGCCTCCGGCGAGGACGTCATCCTGGTCGTCGTCAACCTCGATGCGCAGTGGCAGCAGTCCGGGATGACCTGGCTCGACCTCGATGCGCTGGGCATCGCCGAGGACGCGACCTTCGAGGTCCGGGACCTGTTCGGTGGCGGCACGTTCACCTGGCACGGGCGCTCGAACTACGTGGAGCTCAACCCGCACGTGACCCCGGCGCACATCTTCCACGTCCGGGCCCACCGCCGGACCGAGCACGACTTCGATCCGCAGTGACGGTTCGGCGACCGAGTCACGAGGCCCGCGACCAAGACACGACAGGAGTTCGTTCGTGACGCAGGACGACGACACCAAGGACCCGTTGTGGTTCAAGGATGCGGTGATCTACCAGCTGCACGTCCGGTCGTTCTCCGATAGCAACGGTGACGGCATCGGGGATTTCCCCGGACTGACGAGCAAGCTCGACTACCTGCAGGATCTCGGGGTGACCGCCCTGTGGCTGCTGCCGTTCTATCCCTCGCCGCTGCGCGACGACGGCTACGACATCGCCGACTACACCGCGATCCACCGCGACTACGGCACGATGCAGCAGTTCCGCAGGTTCGTGAGGGCGGCGCACGACCGCGGGATGAAGGTCATCACCGAGCTGGTGATCAACCACACCTCGGATCAGCACGCCTGGTTCCAGCGTGCGATCAGGGCCCCGGAGGGCAGCCCCGAGCGCGATTTCTACGTCTGGAGCGACACCCCGCACAAGTGGACCGACGTGCGCATCATCTTCGAGGATTTCGAGACCTCCAACTGGCAGTGGCACGGCGAGGCGCAGCAGTACTACTGGCACCGCTTCTTCCACCACCAGCCGGACCTCAACTTCGACAGCCCGCACGTGCAACAGGCCGTGAAGGACGTCCTCGACTTCTGGGTGGAGACCGGCGTGGACGGGATGCGCCTCGACGCGATCCCCTACCTGTTCGTCCGCGAGGGCACCAACGGCGAGAACCTGCCGGAGACGCACGCGTTCCTCAAGGACCTGCGGGCACACCTCGACCGACACGACGACCGGATGTTCCTGGCCGAGGCCAACCAGTGGCCCGAGGACGCCGCCGCCTACTTCGGCGACGAGGACGGCCCCGAATGCCACATGAACTTCCACTTCCCCCTGATGCCCCGGCTGTTCATGGCCGTCGCACAGGAGGACCGGTTCCCCATCCTCGACATCCTGCAGCAGACCCCGGAGATCCCCGACGACGCGCAGTGGGGCATCTTCCTGCGCAACCACGACGAGCTCACCCTCGAGATGGTGACCGACGAGGAACGCGACTACATGTACCGCGCCTACGCGCGCGAGCACGACATGCGGGTCAACCTCGGGATCCGTCGCCGGCTCGCGCCGCTGCTCGGCAACGACCGTCGACTGATCGAGCTGATGAACGCGTTGCTGTTCAGCCTCCCGGGCACACCGATCATGTACTACGGCGACGAGATCGGGATGGGCGACAACGTCTACCTCGGTGACCGCAACGGGGTACGGACCCCCATGCAGTGGTCCTCGGACCGCAACGCCGGGTTCTCGCGTGCCAACCCGCAGAAGCTGTTCCTGCCGACGATCATCGATCCGGAGCACCACTTCGAGTCGATCAACGTCGAGGCGCAACAGAACAACCCCCGCAGCCTGCTGTGGTGGATGAAGCGCATGATCGCGCTGCGCCGTCGGCATCAGGTCTTCGGGCGAGGGACCATCGAGTTCCTGACCCCCGAGAACAGCAAGGTGCTCACCTACCTCCGCGAGTGGACGCCACCGGGCAGCGACGAGCCCGAGCAGGTGTTGGTGGTGGCCAACCTGTCCCGCTACGCCCAGGCCTGCGAGGTCGATCTCGCACGTTTCGCCGGGACGCACCCGGTCGAGATGCTCGGCCGCAGCACCTTCCCGCAGGTCGGTGACCAGCCGTACGTGCTGACGCTCGGCCCCTACCAGTACCTCTGGTTCTCACTCGAACGGGATCCCAGCCGGGTCACGCTGTCGAAGCTCCCGGAGTTCGCCACCGACATGACCGACGAGCACGACGCCCCGCTGCCGACGGTCACCGTCTCCGGCGACTGGACCGCGCTGCTGCGGGGTCCCGGTCGCCGACGGTTGGAGGCCGCACTGCCGGACCTGCTGCGAAGGCAACGGTGGTTCGGGGGCAAGGCCCGCACGATCCGCGGGGTGTCGCTGGCCGACGCCATCCCGGTCGGAACGAAGGACCGCCCCGCGCTGCACGTGTTGATCGCCCACGTCGAGTACGTCGACGGTGAGCCCGAGGACTACGTCATCCCGGTCACCTTCGCGGAGGGCGAGGAGGCCGGACGACTGCAGGCGGTCGCGCCACGCTCGGTGCTCGCGACGGTCAAGGGCCAGGGCGCCAAGGCGAGCTCGGGAGTGTTGGTCGATGCCCTGTCCGAGCCCGAGCCCGCCAAGGTGCTCCTGACCGCGATCGCCAAGCAACGACGCCACAAGGGCAGCGATGGCGACCTCGTCGGTACGCGTCTGGCCGGGTTCGACCGGGTACTGGATGCCGCCGAGATGGACGTGCACCCGCTCCGGGGCGAACAGTCGAACTCGTCGGTCATCTTCGGCGACCGGATGTTGATGAAGGTGCTTCGCCGTCTGGAACCGGGTGTGAGCCCGGACGTGGAGATCGGCGCGTTCCTCAACGACCTCGAACACGTCCCGGAGGTGCTCGGCACCCTGGATGTGCTCCCCGGTGGTGATGGTGCGCCGCGAACGCTGGCGATGATCCAGCGCTTCGTGCCCAACGAGGGGGACGCGTGGAGCCAGACCCTCGACGAACTCGGTCGGTTCGCCGAACGGGTCATCTCCGATCCGACCGGAAGTCAACGTCCCACGCCCGTGGCGAAGGGCGACGCCCTCGCCCGCGCGCTGACCGGCATCCCGGAAGCCGTCCACGAGGCCACCGGCCCCTACCTCGAGGCGGTCCGCCTGCTCGGGCGCCGGACCGGGGAGATGCACATCGCCTTGGCCGCCGCCAAGGGAGATGCCGCCTTCACCCCCGAACGCATGACCCAGCTCTACCAGCGGGGTCTGTACCAGTCGGTGCGCAACGCCGTGCGCATCGGCCTGCGATCGGCCAAACGTGAGGTGGCCTCGGTCCCCGACGAGGCGTTGCGCACCGAGGTCGAGGCCCTGGTCGCTCGCGAGGCGGAGATCCTGGAACGGTTGAAGTCGATCTCCGCGCAACCGATCGAGGCGGACCGGATCCGGACCCACGGGGACTACCACCTCGGGCAGGTGCTGTTCACGGGCCGCGACTTCGTCATCATCGATTTCGAGGGCGAGCCGGCCCGGCCGCTCGGGGAGCGGCGGCTCAAGCGCTCGCCGATGCGGGACCTGGCCGGGATGCTGCGTTCCCTGCAGTACGCCACGGCCTCCACCCTGCACGACCAGGTGGAACGCGGGCTCGTGACCCCCGACCAGCCCAACCACACGGCGCTTCGGGCGTGGCTCGACTGGTGGCTCGCGTGGACCAGCGCGGCGCTGCTCGATGGCTACTTCGAGGTCGCCGCCGACCAGTCGTTCGTTCCCGACGACCCGGAACACACCCGCATCCTGCTCGACGCCTTCACGCTCGAGAAGGCGGTGTACGAGCTCGGCTACGAGATGAACAACCGGCCCACGTGGGTCGGCATCCCGTTGGCCGGGATCACGCAGGTGCTCGACCGTCACGAGAGGTGACCCCGATGGCCAAGAAACCCGAACCGAAGCCTCCGAAGAAGGCCTCCGCGAAGAAGGCGTCCGCCGAGAAGGCGTCCGCGAAGAAGGCCTCTGCCGAGAAGGCCTCTGCCGAGAAGGCGTCCGCCGAGAAGGCGTCCGCCGAGAAGGCGTCCGCGAAGCAGGCCGCTGCCGAGAAGACGTCGACGCGCAAGGTCGTCGAGGACGCGCTCGTCACGGCGGTCCAGGAACCGGAGCAGGCAGCGGCGAGGATGCCCGTGGAACGGGACACCGGCGGTTCGAGCTCGCTGCTGTCGGACGACGACGTGCACCTGTTCAACGAGGGCACGCACCGACGACTCTGGGAGCGTCTGGGCTCGCACCTGGTGACCCACGACGGGGTCGATGGCGTGCACTTCGCGGTGTGGGCACCCAACGCCAGCGACGTGCGGGTGGTCGGCGACTTCAACGGGTGGGACCGCCACGGGCCCGACAGCAGGCTCGAGCCGCGAGGCGTCTCCGGTATCTGGGAGGGGTTCGTGCCCGGCGTGGCCTCCGGTGCCAGCTACAAGTACCACGTCGTCTCCGGAGACGGCACGCGCGCGCTCGACAAGGCCGACCCGTACGCCTTCCATTCGGAGATCGCACCCCATACCGCCTCCAAGGTGTGGGACATGGGCTACGAGTGGGACGACGGGGCCTGGATGTCGTCCCGCGGCGAGCGTCAACGGCTCGATTCCCCGATCAGCATCTACGAGCTGCACCTGGGGTCGTGGCGCCGGGTCGATGCCGAGGGCGGCGAGACCCGGTCGATGACCTACCGCGAGATCGCCGAGCCGCTGATCGCCCATATCGAGAAGCTCGGGTTCAGCCACGTCGAGTTCATGCCGTTGCTCGAGCACCCGTTCTACGGTTCGTGGGGTTACCAGGTCACCGGCTTCTTCGCGGCGACCAGCCGGTACGGCACGCCGCAGGATCTGAAGTACCTGATCGATGAGCTGCACAAGGCCGACATCGGGGTCATCCTCGACTGGGTCCCCAGCCACTTCCCGACCGACGAGTGGGCGCTCGGCGACTTCGACGGCACCCACCTCTACGAGCATGCCGACCCACGCCAGGGGTTCCACCCCGACTGGAAGAGCTACATCTTCAACCTCGGTCGGCCCGAGGTGCAGGCGTTCCTGCTGTCGTCCGCGCTGTTCTGGTTGGAGGAGTACCACCTCGACGGGCTGCGGGTCGACGGCGTGGCATCGATGCTCTACCTCGATTACTCGCGCGAGGAGGGGGAGTGGGTCCCCAACCGCCACGGGGGCAACGAGAACCTCGAATCGATCGACTTCCTGCGCCGGTTCAACACCGAGGTGTTCGACCAGTTCCCCGACGTGCAGACCTACGCCGAGGAGTCGACGTCCTGGCCGATGGTGTCGCGCCCGACCTACGTCGGTGGCCTCGGGTTCGGCTTCAAGTGGGACATGGGCTGGATGCACGACACCCTGCAGGTGTTCCAGAACGAGCCGGTCTACCGCAAGTACCACCACGACCAGCTGACCTTCCGGGCCGTGTACGCCTACTCGGAGAACTACGCGCTACCGCTGTCGCACGACGAGGTCGTGCACGGCAAGGGTTCGATGATCAACAAGATGCCCGGGGACGAGTGGCAGCGGTTCGCCAACCTGCGCGCGCTCTACAGCTACCAGTTCACGGTCCCGGGCAAGAAGCTGCTGTTCATGGGCGGCGAGTTCGGTCAGCCGCAGGAGTGGGGCCACGACCGGTCGCTCGACTGGCACGTGCTCGACGGCGACTCGATGCACGGCAAGCTGCAGCGTTGCGTCGGGGATCTGGCGAGGCTCTACCACGGTCAGCCCGAGCTCCACGAGGGGGACAGCGACCCGTCGGGTTTCCAGTGGATCGACTGCACCGACTGGGAGTCGTCGGTCGTGTCGTTCCTGCGCCGGGCCAGGGACGGGAGCGCGGCGATGGTGGTGGCCAACCTCACCCCGGTCGTGCGTCAGAACTACCGGATCGGTGTGCCGCACGGAGGGCACTGGCGCGAGGCGTTCAACTCCGACGCGCAGGACTACGGCGGGTCCGGGGCCGGCAACTACGGCGGGGTCGACGCGATGCCCCATCCGGCGCACGGCCTGAGCCACTCGGTGGTGCTGACCCTGCCGCCGCTGGCCGTCGAGGTGTTCGTCCCCGAGCCGACGAAGCAGCCGGCGAGGTGACGTAGGCTCGCGCGCCGTCATGCCCGTTGCTACCGGCCGGAGAGTTCGTGGACCGCTACATCTGTGTACACGGGCACTTCTACCAGCCACCCCGTGAGAACCCGTGGCTGGAGGTGGTCGAACGCACCGACGCGGCCTACCCCTTCCACGACTGGAACGAGCGGATCACCGCGGAGTGCTACGCGCCCAACGCCCGCGCACGCATCCTCGACGACCGGGGCCGCATCACCCAGGTGGTGAACAACTACGCGCGGTTGAGCTTCAACGTGGGGCCGACACTGCTGTCGTGGATGAAGGATGCCGCACCGACCACGTACGCCGACATCCTGGAGGCGGACGTGCGCAGTGCCGCCCGCTACGGGGGGCACGGCTCGGCGATGGCACAGGTGTACAACCACGCGATCATGCCGCTGGCATCCCCGCGCGACCGGCGGACCCAGGTGGTGTGGGGGGTGCGTGACTTCCGGCACCGGTTCGGACGCGACCCGGAGGGCATGTGGCTGGCCGAGACCGCGGTCGACGACGCCACGCTCGACCTGGTGGCCGAGCAGGGGATCGCCTTCGTGGTGCTCTCGCCCTACCAGGCGTCGCGCATCCGGCGGGACGGCGGTGACTGGCTGGACGTTCGCGGTGGGTGGGTCGATCCGACCATGCCCTACCGGGTCGAACTCGCGTCGGGGCGCCACATCGCGGTGTTCTTCTACGACGGACCGATCTCCCAGGGGGTCGCGTTCGAGGGACTGCTCACCTCGGCAGAGCGGTTCGAACGGCGACTGCTGGAGGGTTTCGGCGATCGCGACGGTCCGCAACTGGTGAACATCGCCACCGACGGCGAGTCCTACGGTCATCACCACCGGTACGGCGAGATGGCGCTGGCCGCGACGCTCGAACGACTGGGCCACCGCGACGACGTGACGGTCACCAACTACGCGCAGTACCTGGCGTTGTTCCCGCCCACCCACCAGGCCGAGGTGGTGCAGGCGAGCTCGTGGAGTTGCAGCCACGGCGTGGAACGGTGGCGCGCCGACTGTGGTTGCGGCTCCGAGGGCGGTCGACACCAGCGCTGGCGCGGGCCGCTGCGTGACGCGCTCGAAGCGCTGCGGGCGCAGCTCGCGGAGCGGTTCGACTCGCTCGCGGGCGAACTGCTGCGTGATCCGTGGACAGCCCGTGACGACTACATCGAGGTGGTGCTCGACCGGGAGGGCCACCTGGCGCCGTTCCTCGAACGCCACGCCACACGGCCCCTCGACCACGCCGAGACCCGCCGCGTCGTGCAGGCGCTCGAGATGCAGCGCTACGCCCTACTGATGTTCACCAGCTGTGGGTGGTTCTTCGAGGAGCTCTCCCGACCCGAGCCGGTGCAGGTGCTGCTCTACGCCGCCCGGGCGATCCAGATCGCTCGCAACCTCACCGGCGACGACCTGGAGCCGGGGTTCGTCACCGCCCTGGCCGCGGCCGAGAGCAACGACCCGGCGTTCGGCGACGGACGCGGCATCTACGAGCAGCTGGTGCGCCCGGAGATCACGGGCCTGGAACAGGTCGGGGCGCATTTCGCGATCTCCAGCCTGTCGTGGACCTACGGGCGGGCGGAGCGCATCGGGTCCTACGAGGTGATCCGCGACGTCGACGAGCTGCATTCGGCCGGTCGCGCCAGGCTCGGCTACGGGCGCCTGACGGTGCGGTCGGTGGTGACGCTCAACCAGGCCGAGCTCGAGTTCGGTGTGCTGCACTTCGGTGACCACAACGTGGTGTGCGGGGTCCGTCCGCGGGGCGCGGACGCCGCCTACGCCGAGATGGGCGCCGCCTTCGAAGCGCTGTTCGACACCGCGGACTTCCCCGGGCTGGTGCGGGCCATCGACCAGCACCTCGGCGGGCCCCCGTACTCGCTGCGCACCCTGTTCAAGGACGAACAGCGCCGCATCCTCGACACGGTGCTCGAGACCACGGTCGCGGAGGTCGAGGCGTCCTACCGGGGGATCTACCGGGGCCGTGCACCACTGATGCGGTTCCTGTCCGACCTCGGGGCCACCGTGCCCGCATCGCTGCGGAGCGCCGCCGAGATCGTGATCAATGCCGAGCTCCGGGCCGAGCTCAGCACCACCTCGATGGACCTGCAGGCGGTGCAGGAGTCCCTCGACGAGGCCGCCCGGTACGGCATCGCGCTCGACGAGGTCGGGTTGGCCCACACGTTGTCGGCCAGCGTGGCACGCCTGGCCGCGCGGGTCGGCGAACGACTCGAGGAGGGTGGCGAAACGCTCACCGAGTTCGCGCCGGAACACGAGGACGTGTTGGAGCGGGTCCGGATCCTGCTCGCCGCCGTCGAGTTGGTGCCCTTCGAGGTGGATCTCGCGCCGGCCCAGGACGTGGTGTGGCGGGCCCTCCGCGACCATCACCAGAGCCTGCGCGCCCGTTCAGCCAGGGGAGATGGCAACGCCACACGCTGGATGGCCGAGCTGAGCCGTGTCGCCGAGGCCATCTACGTGGTACCCCCGAACATCGGGTCCACCAACTCGCTCGACGACCACGACACGGATCAACGCCGACCATGACCACGACGCGACGTGCCACATCTTCCTCTTCCCAGCTCGGCCAGCTCGGCGCCCGGTGGCTGGGTGGCGGCTTCACGGCCTTCGAGGTCTGGGCACCCGCGGCGACCCGCGTCGAGCTGGTGCTCGACGGGGGGGTGCGCACGATGCAGCCCGGCGTCCGCGGCTACCACCATCTGCTCGCCGAGGACGTGCGCCCGGGGGACACCTACCGCTACCGCCTGCACCGCGCGGACGGCACGCACGTCGACCGCGCCGATCCGGCATCCCGGTTCCAGCCCGAGGGGGTCCACGGCCCGTCCGCGGTCGACGATCCGGAGGGGTTCGTGTGGACCGACCGGGGGTTCACGGCCGGTCCGCTGCACGAGCAGGTGCTCTACGAACTGCACGTCGGCACGTTCTCGCCCGCCGGGACCTTCGACGGCGCGATCGAGCAGCTCGCGCACCTGGTCGAGCTCGGGGTGACCACGATCGAGCTGATGCCGGTCTGGCAGTTCCCCGGTGGCCGCAACTGGGGCTACGACGGCGTGCTGCAATACGCCGTACAGGACACCTACGGTGGGCCGGAGGGCCTGCGACGCCTGGTGGACGCGGCACACGACGTGGGTATCGCGGTGATCCTCGACGTGGTCTACAACCACATCGGTCCGGAGGGCAACCCCCTGGGCGACTTCGGGCCGTACTTCACCGACCTGCATGCGACGCCGTGGGGCGATGGCCTGAACGCCGACGGGCCGGGCTCCGACGAGGTCCGCCGCTACCTCGTCGAGCACGCCGTGAGCTTCGTGCGGGACCTGCACCTCGACGGGTTCCGGCTGGATGCCGTGCACGGCATCATCGATCAGTCCGCGACCCACCTGCTCGAGGAGCTCGCGACGGCGGTCCATGCGGAAGGCGAGCGCATGGGCAAGGTCGTGCACGTGATCGCGGAGAGCGACCTGTGCGACGCGCGGCTGATGCGGCCACCGGCGGCGGGTGGGTACGGCCTCGATGCCCAGTGGGCGGACGAGTTCCACCACGCCATCCACGTCGCGCTGACCGGGGAGCAGGACGCGTACTACGCCGACCACGCCGGGCTCGCCGACCTGGTCCCGCAGCTGCGCGACCGGTTCCTGCACGCCGGGCGCTACTCCGCCTTCCGCGACCGCACCGTCGGCCGGCCGGCCCGGGACCTGCCCTACGACCGGTTCGTGGCCTGCGTGCAGAACCACGACCAGGTCGGCAACCGCATGATGGGTGAACGTCTGTCCGGGCTGGTGGACGCGGAAGGGGTGAAGCTGGCCGCCGCCGCGCTGCTGACCTCGCCGTTCGTCCCCATGCTGTTCATGGGCGAGGAGCACGCCGATCCCGCCCCGTTCCCGTACTTCGTGTCGCACACCGAACCCGAGCTCGTCGAAGCCGTCCAGCAGGGGCGTGCGGCCGAGTTCGCCGACTTCGCGTGGCAGGGCGAGACGCCGGACCCGCAGGCGGAGACCACGTTCGCCTCCGCCAAACTGGATCTGTCGTTGGCGAGCGGCCCGGGACGGCACGGCGCGTTGTTCGAGCTCTACCGCCAGCTGATCGCCGTACGAAGTGAGGTTCCGTTGTTGCACCGGCCCGATGCCCCGGATCCCGTGACCGCGTCGGTGCCCGGCCACGAGGCGATATCGCTGCACCGCCGGCACGGTGACGAGGCCGTCGTGGTGGCCATCAACGCCGACGCCAGGCCGGTCGAGGTGATCGTGCCGGACGCCGTGGGGCCGTGGGAGGTACGGCTCGCCACCTCCGACGAACGGTTCGACGGCCCGGGTCGGGCGGGCGAACCGACCGAGGACGGCGGGGTGTTGCGGCTGCTCGTCGCACCACGTTCGGCCGTACTGCTGGTACGCGACGTGACGGAGGTGGTGGCATGACCGAACTGTGGCCCGGCAGGAGTTTCCCGCTCGGTGCGTCCTTCGACGGCTACGGCACCAACTTCGCCGTGTTCTCCGAAGTGGCCGACCGGGTGGAGCTGTGCCTGCTGCACCCACGCGGGCGCGAGGAGCGCATCCCGCTGCCGGAGGTGACCGGTGACGTGCTGCACGGCTACGCGCCGGACGTCGGCCCGGGGACCCGCTACGGCTTCCGTGTCCACGCCCCCTACGACCCGGAGCAGGGGCTGCGCGGCAACCGCAACAAGCTGCTGATCGACCCCTACGCCACCGCGGTCGTCGGCGACCTGCACTGGGACGAGGCCGTGTTCGGCTACCGGTTCGGTTCGCCGGACGGGAAGATGAACACCCGCAACAGCGCCCGCTTCGTGCCCAAGTCGGTGGTGACCGCTCCCTTCTTCGAGTGGGGCAACGACCGTCCACCACGAACGCCGTGGCACGAGACGGTGATCTACGAGGCCCACGTCAAGGGCCTGACCATGCAGCACCCGGAGGTGCCGGAGCACGAGCGCGGGACCTACTCCGGGGTCGCGCACCCGGCGGTCATCCAGCACCTGGTCGACCTCGGCATCACGGCGATCGAGCTCCTTCCCGTCCACCGCTACGTCTCGGAGCACCATCTCGTCGAGCGCGGGCTGACCGACTACTGGGGCTACAACTCCATCGCCTACCTCTCGCCCCACGACGGGTACGCGTCGCTGTCGGGGGAACGGGTCGTGCCGGAGTTCAAACGGATGGTCCGCACGCTGCACGAAGCGGGCATCGAGGTGATCCTCGACGTGGTCTACAACCACACCGCCGAGGGCAACCATCTCGGTCCCACGCTGTCGATGAAGGGGTTCGACAACCGGGCCTACTACCGCGTGGTCGAGGACCAGCCGCGCTACTACATGGACTACACCGGTACCGGCAACTCCATGAACATGCGCCACCCCCACGTGCTGCAGCTGATCATGGACAGCCTGCGGTACTGGGTCACCGAGATGCACGTCGACGGGTTCCGCTTCGACCTCGCCTCGACGCTGGCACGTGAACTGCACGACGTCGACCGGCTGTCGACCTTCTTCGAGGTGATCCAGCAGGACCCGGTCATCAGCCAGGTCAAGCTGATCGCCGAGCCGTGGGACGTGGGTGAGGGCGGCTACCAGGTCGGCAACTTCCCGCCGCTGTGGTCGGAGTGGAACGGTCAGTACCGCGACACCGTGCGCGACTACTGGCGTGGCGCGGACCAGACCCTGCCGGAGTTCGCGTCGAGGTTCACCGGCTCCAGCGACCTCTACCAGTCGGACCGTCGCCGGCCGACCGCGTCGATCAACTTCATCACCGCCCACGACGGGTTCACCCTCGCCGACCTGGTCTCCTACGAACAGAAGCACAACGACGAGAACATGGAGGACAGCCAGGACGGCACCGACGACAACCGGTCCTGGAACTGCGGGGTCGAAGGGCCGACCGACGACCCGGAGGTGCTGGCGCTGCGCGCCCGGCAGCAGCGGAACCTGCTGGTGACCCTGATGCTCAGCCAGGGGGTGCCCATGCTGCTCGGCGGCGACGAGCTGGGCCGTTCCCAGGGTGGCAACAACAACGCCTACTGCCAGGACAACGAGATCTCCTGGTACGACTGGGAGAACATCGACCACGAACTGCTGCGCTTCAGCCAGCAGCTGATCCAGCTGCGCCACGACCACCCGGTGTTCCGGCGCAAACGCTTCTTCGAGGGACGGGCCACCCGGGGTGAACGGTTCGTCGACATCGCCTGGCTGACCCCGGACGGTGAGCTGATGTCCGACGAGCACTGGGACAGCTCGTTCGCGAAGTCGTTGCAGATCTTCCTGAACGGTGACGGGCTGGCGTCCAAGGACGACCGCGGCGAGATGGTCACCGACGATTCGTTCCTGTTGATGTTCAACGCCCACAACGAGGCGCTGACCTTCCGCGTGCCCGACGAGGGTCCCGGCGGTCCCTGGGTCGTGGTCCTCGACACCACGGAGGCGACCCTGCGCACCGACGCCGGCCGCGAGGAACTCGTTCCCGGCCAGGAACGCGAGGTGGCCGGCCACGCCGTGGTGGTGCTGCGCCTGGAGCCCTCGTGAAGCGCCCGGTGCGAGCCACCTACCGGATCCAGCTGCACCCCGGGTTCACGTTCGCCGACGCACAGGGGCTGATCCCTCAGCTCGCGCAGCTCGGTGTCAGCCACCTGTACCTCTCACCCAGCCTCGAGGCGGTTCCCGGATCGACCCACGGCTACGACGTCATCGATCCCACGCGCATCCGCGGGGAGCTCGGCGGCGAGGCGGGCCTGCGCGAGCTCGCCGCGGCCGCACACGGGGCCGGCCTCGGCCTGGTGCTCGACATCGTGCCCAACCACGTCGGGCTGGTCAGTCCGGCCAACCCGTGGTGGTGGGACGTGCTGGCCCACGGGCCCGGCGGTCGCTACGGGCGCCACCTCGACATCCACTGGCAACCGGGCGCCCACGGTCAGCAGACGCTGCTGCTGCCGGAGCTCGGCGCGCCGCTCGAGGACGAACTGGCCGGCGATGCGCTGCAGCTCGACCACGAGGCGGCCGGAGACCGGGCGGGGTGGCGCATCGTCTACCACGACCACGCCTGGCCGCTCGCCCCGGGCACGCTCGCCGACACCGGACTCGACGAGGACGACATCGAGGGCACGCTGAAGATCGTCGCCGGTGACCGTCGTCTGCTCGCCGAGGTGCTGGATCGTCAGCACTACCGGCTCGCGTACTGGCGTCGAGCCAACGACGAACTCGACCACCGGCGGTTCTTCGACATCGACACGCTCGGCGCGGTCCGGATCGAGGACCCGGTCGTGTTCGACGACGTGCACGCCGCGGTCCTCCCGCTGATCCACGACGGGACCCTCGATGGGCTGCGGATCGACCACACCGACGGACTCGCCGACCCGGTGGGCTACTTCCACCGGCTACGGGAGGCGGTCGGGGACGACACGTGGATCGTGATCGAGAAGATCCTCGAGGCCGGCGAGAACTTCCGCCACGACTGGCCGGTCGACGGCACGGTCGGCTACGAGTTCGCCGACCGCGTCCTCGGGTTGCACGTCGCGTCGGCCGCCGGTGAGGTGTTCGACGACCTGCAGGCCACCCTGACCGGCACCCCGATCGACCGCGGGGCACTGGTCGACGACGCCAAACGCTCGTCGCTGGATGCGCTGTTCGGGGCGGAACGCCACCGCCTGACCCTCGCGCTGGTGGCGGCCGCGCCGGCGCTGGGGCCGGGTGCCGCCGAGGACGTGCTGACCGAGCTGGTGGTGGCCTGGCCGGTCTACCGCACCTACGTGCGCCCGGAGGACGGCGAGGTGCTGGACGCCGACCGCGCCGTGATCGATCATGCGGTGGCGCGGGTGCGCGCCCGCCGGCCCGATCTCGGCGCGCCGCTCGACACGGTCGCCTCGCTGCTGCGCCTGGAACACCGCGGCGCCGCGGCGGAGGTGTTCGTCGGCACCTTCCAGCAACTGACCGGGCCCGCGGTCGCGAAGGGCCTGGAGGACACCGTGCTGTACCGCGACACGCGGTTCGTCGCGGTCAACGAGGTGGGCGGCGATCCGGCCCACCTCGGCAGGCACGTGGGCGAACTGCACGCCGGCAACGCCGACGTCCAGACCCACCGGCCGGCGACGATGCTGCTGTCGTCCACCCACGACACCAAGCGCAGCGAGGACGTGCGCGCCAGGCTGGCCGTGTGCTCACAGGATCTGGACGGATGGGTACGCACCGTGTTGGAGCTGCGCGAGCTCGGCGCTCCGCACCGTGGGTCGCACGGTCCGAGCCCGGCGCACGAGCACCTCGCGATCCAGACCGCGGTCGGGGCCTGGCCGATCGACCGCGAGCGTCTGGGCGACTACCTCGTCAAGGCCGCGCGGGAGGGCAAGGAGCGGACCGACTGGCTGGACCCCGACGAGGCCTACGAAGCCGACCTGGTCGCCTACGCGGGCGCCCTGGTCGAGGACGCCACGTTGCGGGGAGCCGTGCAGGCCACGGTCGACCGCCTGCGCGAGCCCGGGTGGCTGACCTCACTGTCCATGACGTTGCTGAAGCTGACCTCGCCGGGCGTGCCCGACACCTACCAGGGATGTGAGTTGTGGGACCTGTCGCTGGTGGATCCCGACAACCGCCGCCCGGTGGATCACACGCACCGTGCCGCGCTGCTGGCCGAGCTGGAGCAGGGGGTCGATCCGCACGCCATGCTCGAGCGGCTCGACGAGGGCCTGCCCAAGCTCTGGCTGATCCGGCAGGCGTTGCACCTGCGTACCGAGCGGCCCGGGGCCTTCGGCCCCGACGCCCCCTACCGGGCACTGTGGCCGTCCGGGGCCCGCGCGGGGCAGTTGGCGGCGTTCGTCCGCGACGAGCGGATCGTCGCGCTCGCACCACTGAGGGTCCGCACGCTCGGAGCCACCCACGCCGACTGGGACTGGGATGACACGGCCCTCGCCCTGCCCCCAGGCACGTGGCGCGACCGGCTGAGCGGCGCCGTGTTCGATGGTGGTGACCGGCCCGTCGCGGAGCTGCTCGCACGGTTCCCGGTCGGGCTGCTGGTACGGGACCCGGGCAGGGGAGACGCATGACCGATCAGACCGGTCAGACCGAGGCGCTCACGGCACAGCTCGAAGCCCTGGGCATCGCCGCCGAGTACGAGGACGCCTTCGGCGATCCCTACCGGCTGTCCGCGGAGGCTGCGGAGCAGCTCATCCGGGCGATGGACGTGGACCCCGACGTCGGGGTCCCCCCGGGGACGGAGCGGGTCGTGGTGACCCGACCGGACGCGCAGGACCAGGTGCCCGCCGGCGAACTGGTCCTGGAGGACGGCAGCAGCCGGCAGGTCACGGGCAGGCTGCCGACCGGCCTGCCGCTGGGGTATCACGCGTTGCACCGCACCGATGGATCGATCACCAGTGTGATCGTCAGCCCCGGGCGGTGCGAGCCCCATCCGGCGCGTATCTGGGGCTGGTCGGTGCAGCTGTACGCGACCGTCTCGGGGGGGAGTTGGGGCGTCGGCGACCTCGCCGACCTGCGCACCTTGGGGGAGTGGTCGACCTCGGTGGGTGCCGGGGTCCTGCTCGTCAACCCCGTGGACGCGGTGGTGGCGGAGACCCCGCGCCAGGACAGCCCGTACTTCCCGTCCTCCCGGCGGTTCCGCGATCCGCTGTACCTGCGCATCGAGGAGGTCCCCGGGGCGTCGGTCATCGCCGATGCGCTGCCGGAACTCGCGAGGCGCACGCGACGCGACGACCACCGCATCGACCGTGGGGCGGTGATCGCCGCGAAGCTGGAGGCGCTCGAGCAGATCTGGTCGCAGGCGCCCGAGGCGGGTCGCGAACCCGGGTTCATCGACTTCCGGGCCGACCAGGGTGACGCGCTCGAACAGTTCGCGATCTTCGAGACCCTCGCCGAGCAGCACGCCGGCGGGTGGTCGACCTGGCCGGAGCGGTTCCACGATCCCGACGGCGCACCCGTCGCGGCCTTCGCCGAGCGTCACGCCGGGCGGGTGGACTTCCATGCCTGGGTCCAGTGGCTGCTGGACGAGCAGCTGCGCGCCGCCGGTGCCGCGGGCCCCCTGATGCGCGATCTGCCGATCGGTGTCGACCCGGATGGCGCCGATGCCTGGGTCTGGCAGGACCTGTTCGCCACCGGCGTGACCGTCGGGGCGCCCCCGGACGAACTCGGTCCGTCGGGCCAGGACTGGCAGGTTCCGGCCTTCGTGCCGTGGAAGCTGCGGGCGGCGGGCTACGTGCCGTTCATCGAGACGATCCGAGCCGCGTTCAGGCACGCCGCGGCGTTGCGGATCGACCACGTGCTCGGGCTCTTCCGGCTGTTCTGGGTCCCCCCGGGCGGCCCCACGGTCGGCAGCTACGTGCAACAGGACACCGAGGCACTGCTCGACATCCTGGCGCTCGAGTCCCACCGGGCGGGTGCGTACGTCGTCGGCGAGGACCTCGGGACGGTGGGCCCCGGTGTCCGCGACGAGCTCGTGGCACGCGCCATGCTCCGGTACCGCGTCTTCTGGTTCGAGGAGGCCGAGCCGGCGGCCTGGGATCCCCGCGGACTCGGTGCGATCACCACCCACGACCTCCCGGCGATCGGTGGGCTGTGGACGCGTGCGGAGTCGGACGTCCACCGCGAACTCGGTCTGGAGGTCGACCAGAAGCGCATCGAACGGATGCGCAGCGACCTGGCCGGACGGGCCGGGGTGGATCCGGATGCCGACACCGCCGAGGCCTGTGTCGCGGCGGCCCGCCTGATCGCCGGCGCCGGCTGTGACGTGGTCGTGATGCAACTGGAGGACGCCATCGGGGCCACCCATCGGATCAACGTGCCCGGCACGGACCGGCGGGACCGACCGGACAACTGGTCGTTGACGCTGCCCGTGCCCCTGGAGGAACTGCCCGCGCACCCGACCGTGACCCGCGTGGTCGAAGCCCTGCGGCGCGAGCGTCCGACCGGCGCGTGACGACACGCGCCCCGCTCGACACGATCTCGGCGACGGTGCGTGCGGAGACGGCGGTGACCCGCTCGCGCTTCGTCGCGACGCTCGCCCCGGTGCCCGACGAGGCCGCGGCCGACGAGGTGATCGCCTCCGTGCGCCGCGAGTTCCGCGATGCCCGCCACCACGGCACGCCCACGGGGACGCCGGCCGGCTGGAGCACCGGCTCCGGACCTGGGCCGAGCAGCAGCCCTCAGGTACGGCCGTGGCCGTGGGTGAGGGCCGTTACGCCGCGGACGCCGCGCGGTTCGAGCTGGCGGTGCCGCCGGGACTGGTGGCGACGCTCGGGAGCCTGTTGGCGAGCTCCGGGATCGAGAACGGGCGCGAGGACCTGGGCGCCTCGATCCGCGAGGGCGACGCCGGCCGTGCCCGGCTCAGAACGTCCCGGGTCGGTCTAGCCCGGCACGGACCGCGTCCTGAGTGGTGCGTCGGGTGGCTCGTGCCTCCAACAGCGTCTGGACCGTGCGACCGGCCAGCTCGTCCACCCCGCGAACGGTGAGCTCCCGGCCGTCGTGCCGCAGGGTCAGGCGGCCCCCCGTGCGTCGGTAGTCGCAGGTCGAACCGTCGAGGGGGAACTCGACGGACGCGTCCCCGCGCAACCCGGTCACCAGGACCCGGTGGTCGGTGACGACCAGGACCTGGCGGCGTCGTCCGTCGTCCTCGATGGCCACGGCCGAGGCCATGACGACCTCGGCGGCGCTCAGATGACGTCGTGCGCGGCGAACACCGCGATCCGTGCGAGCCATGGGGACCTCCCGCTCCGGGCTTGCTCCCGGCCCCTGCCATCGGCCGGGGCGACGCACGGCTTGAGCCCGGCCCTCGTGGTCATCCGCCCGGGTGAACGTCCACCACCACGACCGTGACGTCGTCGGGTGGGCCGGCCGCCTCGACGGCCTCGATCAGGCGCTCCACGGCCTGGTTGCCGTCGCGGAGGACCGCCGCGATGGTGTCGGGGCCGATCACGTCGGTGAGGCCGTCGCTGGCGAGCAGGATGCGGTCCCCGTCCCGGACCTCGACGCGCTCGATGTGCGGCTCGACCCCGAGGGAGCTGGCTCCCAGGCACTGCAGGATCGTGCTCCCGAACGCACGGTCCGACACCGACAGCTCGTGCAGCCCGTCGGCGTTCAGCCGCCACACCGTGGAGTCCCCGACGTTGGCGACGAGCGCCTCGTTGCCGTTCGCGCTGAACGCGATCATCGCCGCCGTGGTGCCCATGCCCTCGTAGCGGGGATCGCCCCGGGCCGTGTCGTGCAGCAGGCGATCGGCGGCGTCGAACAGGGCGGCGAGCCCCTCCTCGTTCTCGGGGACCTGCGCCTCGGCGAACCGCTGTCCGGCGAGTTGGCTGGCGACGTCACCCGCTCGGTGACCCCCCAGGCCGTCCAACACCGCGATCAGCACGGGACCGTCCAGCCGGTCGTCGACCACCTGGGGGTCGTCCCCGACGACGGTCGAGCCGAGCACGACACGGTCCTGGTTGCGCTCATGGGTCATCGAGCGCCGGGTGCCGGCTCGTACCGTGACGTCCACAGGGCCTCCTGGTCCACGGTGGCGACGGCCCGTGCGCGGACACGCCTCCCACCGATGCCCTCACCGTACGGCTGCGGAACCGGACTGCATCCGCCGCTCGACCGGTCGCCGTTCGGCCCCTGGCCGCGGCGAGTGCGCCGACGAACGGTCAGCCGGCGGTCCCGAGCTCCAGGATGGGCGCCTCGTGGAGCAGCGCCCGCAGCGGCCGTCGGGGCTCCTCGCCGGTCAGTTCGGCCTCTTCGGCGATGGCCCGGGCGTAGACCTCGACGGTCCGGCGCCCGACGGCGTTCCAGTCGTAGCGTCGCTCCGTGCGGGTCCGCCCGTTGGCGATCAACCGCTCGGCCAGACCCTCCTCGGTGAGTACCCGGATGAGCGCGTCGGCAAGCGCCTCGTCGTCCTGCGGGGTGAAGCTCAGCCCGGAACCGTCGGAGACGATCTCGCGCAGGCCACCGGTGTCGCCGACCACCACCGGCGTGCCGCAGGCCATCGCCTCGACGGCGACCAGCCCGAAGGGCTCGTAGATCGAGGGTGCCACCGCGACGTCCGCCGCGCCGTAGAGCAGGCGCAGCTCGCGGTCCTTGACGAACCCGGTGAAGCGCACGTGGCGCTGGAGCTTCAGCTCACGGACCTGGCGCCGGAGTTCCTCCGAGTAGGTGCCGATGCCGGCCACGAACAAGCGGGTCGGCCCGACCTGGGCACGTACCCGGGTGAGTGCGTGCAGCAGGGTCTGGACGCCCTTCTCGTACTCGAGGCGGCCGGCGAACAGCACCATGCGGGTGCGCGGACCGGTGAGGGTCGCCCGGGTGGCCCGGGCGTCGTCGGGATCGACCTCGAAGTCCCGGGGGTCGACGCCGTTGGGCACCACGTCGATCTTCTCCGGCGGGAGGTGGAAGATCTCCTGCACCTGTTCCTGCATGTAGTGCGAACAGGTGATGACCCGTCGGGCCTCGTAGGTCAACCACCACTCGACCTGGTGGATGAGCTTGTTCATCGGCCCCGGCAACCATCCCTGGTGGCGTCCGTACTCGGTGGCGTGGATCGTGGCGACCACCGGTACGCCCCAGGTCTCGCGCAGGCCGGCCGCGGCGTAGGTGACCAGCCAGTCGTGGGCGTGCACGACGTCGAACCGGTGCTCTCGCAGCAGCTTCGATGCGGCCGTCTGCGCCCGGTTGTTGAACGCCAGGACCCACGCGATCAGTTCGCCGAACGGGATCACCGGGGGCGCTTCGGTCACCCGCACCACGTGGATGCCGTCCACCCACTCGTCCGGGGGGGCCGGGGCGCCCGGGTCGTCCCGGGTGATGACATGGACCTCGTGGCCCTGGGCGGTCAGCGTGCGGGCCAGGGCCGCAACGTGGCGACCGAGCCCACCGACCACGTTCGGGGGGTACTCCCAGCTCAGCAGCAGGACGCGCATGCCGGTCAGCTCAGCAGGCGGCGGTAGAGCGCCGCGGTCTGCTCGGCGATCGCGGGCCAGCCGAAGTGGTCCTCGACGAGTCGGCGGCCGTTGCGGCCCATCTCGGCCGCGGCGTCGCCGTCCTGCAGCACCTGGGTGATGCGATCCGCGAACTCGCGGGCGAAACCGGCCGGGTCGACCGGGCTCCCCAGGGCGTCGTCGCCGGGCTCGAACTCGACCAGCCAGCCGTTGTCACCCGGAACGACGTACTCGACGATGCCGCCGACCGCGCTGGCGACGACCGGCGTCCCGCAGGCCATCGCCTCGAGGTTGACGATGCCGAACGGTTCGTAGATCGAGGGGCACACGAACACCTGTGCGTGGGACAGCAGCTGGGCGATCTCGGGCTGCGGCAGCATCCGCTCGATCCAGATCACCTCGACCGGTGCGTGCTCGAGCTCCGCGACCCGGGTGCGGAACTCCGCGGCGATCTCGGGGGTGTCCGGCGCACCGGCGCACAGCACCAGCTGGGTGCCGGCCGGTAGCAACGCGGCGGCGTCCAGCAGGTGGACGACCCCTTTCTGGCGGGTGATGCGTCCGACGAACACCGCATAGGGCCGGTCGGGGTCGATGCCGTTGTCGATCAGCGCCGTGGTGTCCTCGACCCGGCGGTAGGCCCGGGGGTCGACCCCGTTGTAGATGACCTCGATCTTGGCGGGGTCGATGCTCGGATAGGCCCGGAGCACGTCGTCACGCATCCCTTTCGAGACCGCGATGATCGCATCGGCGCCCTCCACCGCGGTCCGTTCGCAGAAGCTCGACAACGCGTAGCCGCCGCCGAGCTGTTCGCGCTTCCACGGCCGGAGCGGTTCCAGGCTGTGGGTGCTGACCACGTGGGGCACGTCGTGGATCAGCTTCGCGAGGTGGCCGGCCAGGTTCGCGTACCAGGTGTGGCTGTGGACGAGGTCGACGCCCTCGACCCCGGCCGCGATGGCGAGGTCGGCCGACACCGTGCGCAACGCCGCGAGGTGGGGTGCGTCCCCGGCGAGCGCGTCCCACTCCCGGTAGCTGGCGGCGACGAGCGGGTCATCGCGCTCCGCGCCGAAGGCATGGACCCGGACCTCGACGAGATCCGCGAGGGCCCGGGCGAGTTCGGCGACGTGCACCCCGGCCCCGCCGTAGACCTCCGGGGGATACTCCTTGGTGAGCAACCCGATGACCGGCCGATCACCCACGTGCTGACCGGCGCTCACAGGGTCTGCTCCGGGTCGGTGGGCTGGGTCCTCGCGGTGCGGTACACCTCGTCGGAATCGCTCGGCGGTTCGACCACGTCGTCCTTGCCGATGGTGACGACGCCGCCGTCCGAGACCGCGAACCGCCTGCGGTCCTCGTCCGGATCGACCCCGATCCGGGTGCCGGGCGGGATCTCGACGTTCTTGTCGATGATGGCGTTGCGGATCACCGAACCCCGTCCGATGTCCACGTTGTGCAGGATGACCGAGTCCTCGACCAGAGCGCCCGTGTGGACCCGCGCCATCGGGGACAGCACGGAGCGGCGGACGGTCCCACCGGAGACCACCACGCCGGAGGAGATCATCGAGTCGACCGCAGAACCCCGGCGGTCCTGCTCGTCGAACACGAACTTCGCCGGTGGCAGCGGGTCGTGCCAGGTGTAGATCGGCCACTCGAGGTTGTAGAGGTTGAAGATCGGGTGCACGGAGATGAGGTCCATGTGCGCCGCGTGGTAGGCGTCGATGGTCCCGACGTCCCGCCAGTAGCCCCGATCCCGGTCGGTCGATCCGGGTACGTCGTTGGCGTTGGAGAAGTCGTGGACCGCGGCCTCGCCACGCTCGACCATGGTGGTGATGATGTCGCCACCCATGTCGTGGTTGCTCGAGTCGTCCTGTGCGTCCCGGGTCACCGCCTCGATCAGTGCCGAGGCCGTGAACACGTAGTTGCCCATCGAGGCGAAGACCTGTGAGGGGTCGTCGGCGAGACCCACCGGGTCGCTGGGCTTCTCGCGGAAAGCCCGGATGCGTCCGTTCTCGTCGGGTTCGATCACCCCGAAGGCGAAGGCCTCCTCGATGGGTACGCGCAACCCCGCCACGGTGACCCCGGCACCGGAGGCGATGTGCTCGTCCACCATCTGCGAGGCATCCATGCGGTAGAGGTTGTCCGCACCGAACACGCAGATGTAATCCGGCTTCTCGTCACGGATCAGGTTGAGGTTCTGGTAGATCGCGTCCGCGGATCCCTCGAACCACCGCTCGCCGGTGCGCATCTGCGCGGGCGTCGGCGCGATGTAGTTGCCGAGCAGCGGCGACATGCGCCAGGTCTTGGCCAGGTGCGCATCGAGGCTGTGGCTCTTGTACTGGGTGAGTACGGCGATCTTCATGTAGCCGGAGTTCACGAGGTTCGACAGCGCGAAATCGACCAGCCGGTAGTCGCCCCCGAACGGCACCGCGGGCTTCGCCCGGTCCCGGGTCAGGGGGGCGAGTCGCTTGCCGGCTCCGCCTGCGAGCACCACGCCGAACACCTTCGGGTTCCGTCGAGCCATCCCGGGCCTCCCAGCCACATCGCCCCCGTCGTCGTCGGCGGCGGGCAGCCCCGAGCGTAGTAGCGACATCCCCCGGCCGGGCCGGGTCACTCGTGCCCGACGCCGGAGGCGTACCGTTGCGCGTAATCGACGACCATGCGGTGACTGGAGAACCGGGGCGAGAGGATCCGGATCGAGTCCAGCATCATCGCCACCCACGCGTGCGGCACGCCGTCGGCACCGCGGTCGTGGAACAGCGGCACGACCTGGTCGGCCAGCACCCGGTACAGCGCGTCCGCATCACGCCCGTCCTGCTCCGCGCGGTCCTCCAGGACGCGGTCATCACCGATGACCCAGCCGAACCCGGTGTCGGCGAGGGGGGCGAGATCGGCCACCGCTTCGTCCCACCAGCCGTCGAGCACCGACAGGTTCAGGCAGCCGTTCATCGCCGCCTTCATGCCGGAGGTGCCCGACGCCTCCATCGGCCGCAGCGGGGTGTTGAGCCACACGTCGCACCCGGCGGTCAACAGGCCCCCCAGCTGCAGGTCGTAGCCCTCGATCATCGCCAGTCTGCCCGCCAGACGCGGGTCGCGGGACAAGCCGACCAGATCGGCGATGAGCTGCTGACCACCCTGATCGGCCGGATGTGCCTTGCCGGCGATCAGGATCTGGACGGGGCGGTCGGCATCGGCCACGATGCGGGCCAGCCGGTCGACATCGGTGGCCATCAGGGTGCCGCGCTTGTAGGTGGCGAACCGTCGGGCGAAGCCGATCGTGAGCACCTCGGGGTCCAGCCCACGCCCGTCGGGCGCGATCCCCTCCCGCTGTGCCTGCCAGTCGAGCCGGGCCCGGACCTCGTCGATCAGGCGGGCGCGGGCGCGTTCGTGCGCGGCCCACAGCGACGCGGGATCGAGGTCGCGGACCGACTCGAGGTCCCCGAGGTCGCGGTCGCTGCGCCAGCCGGGTGCGTGGGCGTCCAACAACTCGGCGACGTCGGGTCCGACCCACGAGGTCGGGTGCACCCCGTTGGTGATGTGATCGATCGGCACCTCGTGCTCGGGCCGGTCGCGCCACAGGTCGGCGAACATCGCGCGCGACACCGCACCGTGGAGCTTCGCGACCCCGTTGGTCCGCCCGGCCAGGCGCAGCGCCAGCACGGTCTGGTTCCAGCGGTCGCCGTCGTCGCGCGTCGCCAGGTCCCACGCGCCCTCGAACGAGACCCCGAGGGAGGCGGTGAACGGCTCCAGGTGGAAGCGGGCCAGGTCCCAACCGAAGGTGTCGTGCCCGGCCGGAACGGGCGTGTGGGTGGTGAACACGAGCTCGCGGCGGACCGCCTCCCGTGCGTGGTCCAACGAGCCGTCGCCGCCCCGGTGCACACCCAGCCGGGCGAGACCTGCCAGCGCCGCATGGCCCTCGTTGAGGTGGAAGACCGCGGGTTCGACGCCGAGCGCGTCGAGCAGCCGGGTCCCGCCGACGCCGAGCACCAGCTCCTGGCGCAGACGCAGGTCCTCGTCCCCGCCGTAGAGCTGATCGGTGATGGCGCGGTGGTGGGGCTCGTTGGTCGCGACCTCGGTGTCCAGCAGGTAGAGCGGCACCCGACCGACATCGATGCGCCAGGCCTGCACGGTCACGACCCCGTCGCCCATGGGCACCTCGACGGTGATGCGGTGGCCGTCGTCGCCGGTGACCGCCGTGGCGGGCTGGTGCTCGAAGTGGTTGGTGGCCAGATGGTGCTGCTGACGGCCGTCCGCATCGATGGTCTGACGGAAGTAGCCCTGGTGGTAGGCGAGCCCGATCGCCACCATCGGCAGGCCCAGGTCGGAGGCGGACCGCAGGTGATCGCCGGCCAGCACCCCCAGACCCCCGGAGTAGGTCTTGAGGTTGTCGGCCAGCGCGAACTCGGCGCTGAAGTACGCGACGGGCCCGGCCATCGGCGTGCCGTGCACGGCGTACCAGTTGTGGGCCGTCAGGGCGGTGTCGAGGTCCTCGGCCAGCGAGGTGATGCGTGAGCGGTACGCGTCGTCGGCGGCGAGCTCGGCCAACCGCTCGTCGGACAGTGAACGGATCACCTCCACGGGGTTGCGGCCGGTGGCCTCCCACAGATCCCCCGCCACCTCCTCGAGCAGGTGACGGGTCGGGCGGTGCCACGTCCACCGCAGGTTGGTGGCGAGGTGCAACAGCTGGGAACGGAGCGTTTCGACGGTGGTCACGGGAACTGGTCCTGCCTGATCGGCTGCGGTTGGTCCGGGGGCGTTCGTGCTTCGAGGCCGCCACGGTAGGCGAGCCGGCATCGCTAGGTTCGTGCGCACGGCCACCTCGAGCAGGAGTGCATCCACGTGAGCGACCCGACCACACCCGACACCGGCGGCGACCGGCCCCTCGACGTCGACCGGCTCATCGGCCGGTACTACGACGAGGTGCCCGACCCGGACGTCACCGGGCAGCGCGTCGCCTTCGGGACCTCCGGCCACCGTGGTTCGTCGCAGTCGACCTCGTTCAACGAACGGCACATCCACGCCACGACCGAGGCGATCTGCCGCTACCGCACCGAGCACGGCATCGACGGTCCGCTGTTCCTCGGCCGCGACACCCACGCGCTCTCCGAACCCGCCTTCCGCAGCGCGATCGAGGTCCTGGCGGGCCACGGGGTCGATGTGCGCATCGATGCCGCCGACGGTTTCACCCCGACCCCGGTGATCTCCCATGCGATCCTGACCCACAACCGCTCGGGGACCGGCGGAACCGCCGATGGCATCGTGGTCACCCCGTCGCACAATCCGCCGGAGGACGGCGGGTTCAAGTACAACCCGCCCCACGGCGGTCCTGCCGATGCGGGGGTCACGACCGGGATCGAGGATCTGGCCAACGAACTGCTGCGCGACCCGGGCGAGGTGACGCGGCTGCCGTGGGAGCGGGCGGGTGCCCATGTCCACCGCTTCGACTACCTGACCCACTACCTCGACGACCTGCCGCAGGTGATCGACATGGACGCGGTCGCCGGCAGCGGCCTCACCCTCGGCGCCGATCCGCTCGGGGGTGCGACCGTGCACTACTGGGGCGCGATCGCCGAACGGTTCGGGCTCGACCTGGAGGTGGTCAACCCCGACGTGGACCCGACCTTCGACTTCATGCCCCGCGACTGGGACGGGCGCATCCGGATGGACTGCTCGTCACCGGATGCGATGGCCGGGCTGGTGGCGCTCAAGGACCGGTTCGACGTCGCGTTCGGCAACGACCCGGACGGTGACCGGCACGGCATCGTCACGCGCGGCGCGGGTCTGCTGGCGCCCAACAGCTACCTGGCGGTCGCGATCCAGTACCTGTTCGGTGATCGGTCGTGGGGCCCGGACGTGGCGGTCGGCAAGACGCTCGTGAGCTCGAGCCTGATCGACCGGGTCGTCGCGGATCTCGGGCGCCGCCTGCTGGAGGTGCCGGTCGGCTTCAAGTGGTTCGTCGACGGGTTGCTCGACGGCAGTGTCGGGTTCGGCGGCGAGGAGAGCGCCGGTGCGTCGTTCCTGCGCCACGACGGCGGCGTGTGGACCACCGACAAGGACGGCATCATCCCGTGTCTGTTGGCGGCCGAGATGACGGCGCGGACCGGCGAGGACCCGGGTGTGCGCTTCGCGCAGCTCACGGAACGGTTCGGCCAGCCCTCCTACAAGCGGATCGATGCCCCGGCCACACCCGACGAGAAGGCCGTGCTGAAGGCGCTCTCGCCCTCCGACGTGACCGCCGACACGCTCGCGGGGGAGCGGATCGTGTCGGTGTTGACCGAGGCGCCGGGCAACGGTGCCGCGATCGGTGGGTTGAAGGTCGTGACCGACAACGGGTGGTTCGCCGCGCGGCCGTCGGGCACGGAGGACGTCTACAAGATCTACGCGGAGAGCCTCCGGGACGACGACCACCTGGAGGCGATCCTCCGCGAGGCCCAGGACCTGGTCGCGGCAACCCTCGCGCGGTGACCCGGTACCGGGCCCGGCCCGTTCAGGCGACGGCGGGTTCGCTCCGTCGACGCAGCGTCACCGGGCCCACGGCATCGCTCTTCGGCTCCGGGGCGGTGAGCGCCGCGGCTGCTCGCAGCTCGGTCCCGACCCGCACCACCCGGGAGTACTCCTCCGAGCATCGCGCCCAGGGCCCCGCCCGGTGGTGGATGGCGGTGGCGGTCGTGACCCGTTGGATCGTGCGCGCATCCAGCCGTCCGAGCGGTAGCTCGGGGAACTCGACAGGATCGGCGAGGGTCGTTCGCATGGACCTCTCCTCCTGGGGCCGGTACTCGAGACCGACGCCCGGTCGACGGCCCCTACCTTCTCACCCCGAGTGGGTCGACCGCTATCGTCCGCTACCGACTGGGTCCAGTTGAACTGGAGTCAGTCGGGTAGCGGAGGACGTCGGACCGGAGGCAGGTCAGCGGCTCACCGCAGCTCCTGGAGCTGTCGATCGATCAGCGTGAGCGTCTCCTGCAACCGTTCGTCGGTGGTCCGCAGCCCTCCGGTCGCGAGCCGCAGCACGTAGCGGTCGCCGAGCACCGTGTGGGAGAGCAGGGCCCGTCCGGAGGTGTTCACCGCAGCGAGCAGCCGCCGGTTCAGGTCGGTCAACGCCGCTTCGCGACCCGCGGCGAGCGCGGCGTCGCGCACGGTGGTGCCCTCGGTGTCCCGTTCGAGCAGATCGGCGATCGCGGCGTCGCCATCGGTCGGGACGGGATCGGGTTCGCGCACCCTCGGCACGTCCAACCAGGCGGGCACGGCGCGGAAGCACACCGTCGACATCGGCACGGGTGCCGCCAACTCGAACGACGGGTGGGCCTCGGCCCAGTCGGCGACCCGGCGGGCCTGCGCCACGTGCTCACGGATCCTGGCGGCCAAGCCCTCCGCACCGAAGTAGCGCAGCACGAACCACAGCTTCAGGGCCCGGAACCGGCGACCGAGCTGCACCCCCCAATCCATGTAGTCGGTCACCTCGCCGTCGTCGGTCGTGAGGTACTCGGGCACCAGGCTGAACGCGTCGGTCAGGGCACTGGGATCGCGCACGAACAGCGCGGAGCAGTCGATCGGGGTGAACAACCACTTGTGGGGGTTGGTGACGAACGACTCCGCCCGGTCGACCCCGTCGAGCACGTGCCGGAACTCCGGACAGAGCGCCATCATGCCGCCGTAGGCACCGTCGACGTGGAGCCACACGTCGTGCCCGAGTTCCTCGACGAGTTCGTCGCGCACGTCGGCGATCGCCGCGACCGGGTCGATGGAGGTCGTCGAGGTGGTGCCGATCGTCGGCACGATCGCCATGGGCCGGTAGCCGAAGCGGGCGTCCTCGCGGATCGCGGCCGCCAGGTCGTCGACCTCCATGCGGTAGGCGTCGTCGCACGCGATCGTGCGCACCGCGTCGCGACCGAGCCCCAGCGCGATGGCGGCCTTCTCGACCGATGAATGGGCCTGCTCCGAGGTGTAGATGCGCAGCAGTGGCACGTCGGGACGGCCGGCGAGGCCCCGCTGTCGGACATCGAGGCCGGTGCGCTCCCGGGCCGCCGCCAGCGCCAGCATCGTGGACATCGAGGCGGTGTCGCTGATGATCCCGTGCCAGCCGTCGTCCATGCCGAGCAGCTGCCGGAGCCAGTCGAGGACCAGCTCTTCCAGCTCCGTGGCCGAAGGCGAGGTACGCCACAGCATGCCGTTGACGTTCAGCGCCGCCGCGATCGTCTCGCCGAGGATGCCGGGTCCGGAGCCGGTGATCGCGAAGTAGCCGTGGAACGCGGGGTGGTTCCAGTGGGTGATCCCCGGCATCAACAGCTCGTCGAGATCGCCCAGGGCGTCGGCGAACGGCTCGGGCCCACGGGGTGGTGACGCGGGCAGCGAGGCCCGGATCTCGCCGGGCTCGACCTGGGCCAGGACGGGACGCTGGTCGATGTCCTCCAGGTAACTCGCGATCCACTCGATGACGGCGTGGCCGTGACGGCGGAACGACGCCGCATCCATGTCTCCGAGCCCCAGCTGGCCGGGGTCGAGACCGTCGTGGTGATCGGGTGCATCGGGGGCGTGGTGATGGTCGATGGGTTCACTCATCCGTCGGTGTCCGGTTCGGGTTCGGGTCGGTGAACGGCCGCGCCACGAGGCTCCCGAGCTCGTCGGGGCCGTCGTCGCCATCGGCGCCGGTGGTGAGCACGGCGTAGGGCACCGAGACCGCCAGCGCCGCCAGGGCGAGGATCGACGCGCTCCGACCGACCCATCGCGGCAGGTGTCGTGGCACCTTGCCGTCGGGCCAGCGCAGGTCGAGCTCGGCCCAGATCTCATCGAGTTCGTCGGGGTCCGGCGCGACGGTCGGCTCCGGTGCGCGGGGATGATCGACCTCGGCACGGGCGAGTTCGACCAGCCGTCGCCGGGGGTCGCCGTCGTCGGATCCGGGGAGCTGACGCATCGCCCGGACGAAGGTGGCGATCACCGCTCCGGTCGCGTCGGGGTCATCGGCCACGACCGCCCGCACGGCCGGCCCGTGGCGATGCAGCAGCACGGCGAACGCCGGCGCCGAGCCCGCACGGGCCCGTTCCAACAGCTCCCTATCGGAGTTCTCCGCGTGCTGCACGTCACCACCTCGAGTCGGGCGGAGCGTAGCCGCACGGGTGCGCGGTTCCCCCCGGGCGCTCGTGAGGGCCCGCTCAGGAGCTATCGCCACCGGTGACGGCCGCCGAGAGGCCGAGACCGATGTAGACGGTGCCACTGAGCCGGCCCTGGAACCGACCGAAGGCCGGACGGTCACGCAACCACCGCCCGAGCGATCCCGACGCCAACGCGTAGGTGAGATCGGTGAGTGCCGCCGCCAGGACGAAGACGCCGCCGAGCAGCAGCAGCTGCGGCCGGACCGGGCCGGACGGGTCGACGAACTGGGGCAGGAACGCGAGGAAGAACAGGGCGACCTTGACGTTCAGGAGGCTGACGACGAACCCCTGACGGAACAGGTGCCGTCCCCGAGCGGGCACGACCGGGCGCGACACCGACAGTCCGTCGGATCGCCACGCGTGGAGCCCGAGGCCGATGAGGTACAGCGCCCCGATCCACCGGATCGCCGTGAAGGCGACGGCCGAGGACGCGACGATCGCGGAGATCCCCAGCGCCGAGGCGGCCACGTGGATCAGTAGTGCGCTCTCGACGCCCGACGCCGAGGTCACCGCGGCACGCCGTCCCTGACCGATGCCGCGGGTGATGATGTAGAGCACGTTCGGGCCGGGGGTGGCGGTCAGGGCGACCGAGGCCACGACGAACAACCAGAGACGCGACGGATCGGGCACCTGCTCAGTCCCTCGACGTCATACGCAGGACATGCAGCAGTGCCCGGGCGTAGGCGTCGTCGGCCTGGTCGGCATCGGTCTCGTGGAGGGTCTCGCCCAGACGCACGGTGCACCGCCAGCCCTCGTCGGTGCGGGCCAACGACAGCAGCCGGTCACCCAACGCGACCCGCAGCTGGGACTCGCGGGGGATCCACACGGCCTCGGCCTGCTCGATCGAGTCGAGCGCCCACTCCGTGGTGCCGTTGAACGCGATCATCTGCCCGACGGCCGAACGGCGCACCTCGACGACCATCTCGGAGATCGTGAACACCTGTCCGTCCAGGTCACGATCCGGCAGGACGAAACGGTCGCCCTCCTCGGGCTCCCAGGGCAGACCCGCCTCGTGGAGTTCTCTGGCCAGTTCGCTGGCGATCAAGCGGCCACTCCCGTTCGGTCCCGTCGTCCCGACACCGTACCGGGCGGTCCTCCGGCCCCGGCCGACCCGCCCTACCCTCTCGGTGATGCCCGTTCTCGTCACCGCCGCGCACCAGCCGCTGGCACGCCGACTCGCTGCCCGCCTCCTCGAGGAGGGGGGTGAGGTCCGCGTGTTCACCTCCGGCGAGGTCGCCTCGCTGCGGGCCGCCGGCGCGTTCGTCGCGACCGGGACCCGTGACGACGAGGGGCGACTGGAAGCCGCTCTCGCGCAGGTCCACACGGTCGTGCACGTCGGTGGCGGCCTCGCCAGTCCGGAACCGGACCAACTGGTGCGCGATGCCGAGGTGCTGGCCCGCGCCGCCACCGGGGCCCAGGTCCAGCGGATCGTGATGCTGTCGCTACCGGGCGCCGACCCGGAGGCGGAGGAACCACTGCGTGCCGCGAAGGGCCGGGTCGAGGCGGTCCTGGCCGCGGTGCCGTGTCCGACGATCACCCTGCGGTTGGGGCTGGTCGACACCCCGTTCGTGCGCGATGCGCTGGCGACGGCGGGACTCGGTCCGGAGCTGTCGGACACCGAGGTGGCACCGGTCCGGGCGAGCGACGTCGCGGAACTCGTGGTGGCGTTCGACCGCGCCCGTTCACAGAGCGCGGACGGGCACCTGGTGGTGGCCGCCGACGGGCCCGAACGGATGTCGCTGGCCGGCTACCTCGACCGGGTCGCCGTCGGAGGGCCGGGCCGGGGCTCGATGATCGGTCGCCGCCTGCCGCCGGCGGCCACGGTCGAGCGCCTGGTGGCGGCACTGGGCGGGCCGTGGTGGTCGACGGATCCGGCGATCGTCGACGGATGGGCGTTCGCCGGGCTCGAGCCGGAGGTCCCGGGAGTGACGTGACCCGGACACCACGACGCCCCCGCCGAAGGGCGGGGGCGTCGTTCGTGCCACGGGTCAGTGTTCCTCGGTGGGGGTCTCGATGAAGGGCATCAGGGCGCGCAGTTCGCGACCGACGACCTCGACCTGTTGGGCCTTGCCGGCGGCCCGCTTCTCGGCGAAGAACTCGCCGCCCGACTCGATCTCCTCCATGAACCGGTTGGCGAACGTCCCGTCCTGGATCTCGGCGAGGATCTCCTTCATGGCCGCCTTCGAGGACTCGTTCACGACCCGGGGCCCGGAGACGTAGTCGCCGTACTCCGCGGTGGTGGACACCGAGTGGCGCATCCAGGAGATGCCGCCCTCGTAGATCATGTCGACGATCAGCTTCACCTCGTGCAGGCACTCGAAGTAGGCGGCCTCGGGTTGGTACCCGGCCTCGACCAGGGTCTCGAACCCGGCCTGGATGAGGTGGCTGACGCCGCCGCACAGCACGGCCTGCTCGCCGAACAGATCGGTCTCGGTCTCCTCGGCGAAGGTCGTCTGCAGTACCCCGGCGCGGGTCAGACCGAGCCCGGCGGCGTACGACTTGCCGAGTGCGAGCGTGTCACCACTCGGGTCCTGGTGCACCGCGACCAGGCCGGGCACGCCCTGTCCCTGCTCGTACATGCGGCGGGCGATGTGTCCGGGCGACTTCGGGGCGACGAGGAAGACGTTCACCCCCTCGGGCGGGGTGATGAACCCGTAGTGGACGTTGAAGCCGTGGCCGAAGACCAGGGTGTCGCCCGGCTGGACGGCGTCGGACAGACCCTCGTTCCACATCGCCTTCTGGGCGGTGTCGGGGGCCAGCACGACGATGACGTCGGCCTCGGCAGCCGCCTCGTTGGTGTCCTTGACCACCAGACCCTGCTCCTCGGCGCGAGCCCGCGAGGAGGACCCCGGGCGCAGGCCGACCCGGACGTCGACCCCCGAGTCGCGGAGGTTGAGGCTGTGGGCGTGACCCTGGCTGCCGTAGCCGAGCACGGCCACGCGTTTGCCCTGGATCAGGGAGAGGTCGGCGTCCTGGTCGTAGTAGATCGTGGCCATCGGTGCTCCTGCTGCGCGTGAACGAGGGGGTGGTGGACGGTCGCGGGGAGCCTAATGCGTGGCCGCACGGCCGCCGGCGCGGCACGATCGGCGACCGGGCGCGCTCCGCGACCCGCGGTTCGCATCGCGCGCTCTTGGTCTCCGAGAGTGGTTGGTCGAGCGCGCTACGGGTTCACCGGTGTATCTTGAGTGGACCTGGTGGTCCCCACCGGGGGTCCGGGGGAACGTGGACGCCATGCGACCTCCCACGTCGGAGGAAGCTGCGACCGGAGACGATGCGCTCCGGTCATCGGTGGCGCGCGCCCTCGACGGTGACCGGGATGCTGCCGCAGAGATCTACGCGCGGTTCCACACCACGGTGCTCGCGATCCAGTTGGGCAACACCGGCGGGAACCGCCAGCTCGCGGCCGATCTCACCCAGGACACCTTCGTCAAGGCGCTGTACCGGCTGGACCAGTTCGAGTGGCAGGGGCCGGCGAGTCTCCGCGGGTGGATCGCGACGATCGCCCGCAACACCTTCCGCGACCACATCCGCACCGCCGCGGAGCGCCATCACGGAGGCAACACGGTCCCGGACCGACCGGACCCGGACGAGACCCGCGATCCGGCCCTGGTCGCGGAACGGGATCTGGCGGGGGTGCGCGAGCAGGCCGGCCGGGTGCTCGACGGCCTCAAGCCGGATCACCAGCACGTGCTGCGTCGCATGGTCGGGGACGGGGCATCGGCTGCGGAGCTCGCGACCGAACTCGATCGCACCGAAGCGGCCGTCCACCAGCTGAAACGGCGTGCCATGGACGCGGCACGACGCTCCGCCAGGTCCGTGTCCACCACCGGGTCCGCGAGGAGCCCATGACCGTTGCATCAGGTGATCGTTCGTCCGTAGGGAGCGCCACCCCCAGCCCGTTGTACCCACAGCAGCCGAGCCCCGGCTGCCAGGAGCGAACAACCGCATGACGGATGCCGAGCTGACGCTCGTCGAGGAGCTGGTCGCCGCGCTGCGCGCGGGCCGGTCGATCGATGGTGTCGCGGTCGGTCTCGACCCGACGTTGGTCGAGCTGGCGGCACAGCTGACGGGTGAGCTCGCCGAGGTCGGCGCGCTCACCGGCCAGGTGCTGCCCCCCGGGTTCGGCGCGGTCTGGCAAGGCGTGGCGGCACTCGGAGGGGTCGGGGCCTCCGGAGCCGGTGGTGCGGCCGCGGCCGCGGGCTCCGGCGGGGGTGCGGGCGGTTCCGGTGGGGGTGCGGCCGGTGGTTCGGGAGCTGGTGGCGCGGGCGGGGGCGCGACCGGCGGCGCTGCGGGTGGCGGCGCTGCGGGTGGCGGCGCTGCGGGTGGCGGCGCTGCGACCGGCGGCGCCGGAGGAGGGCTCGGTCTGGGCGGTGCGGGCGCGGCCACCGGCGCGGCCGGCGCGGCCGGTGCGGGTTCGATCGGGGGCTCGGGGTTGGTGGCGGGCGCGCTCGGGGTGATCGGCGGCATCGGTGGCACCACGGCGGGCATCGTCGGCGCCATCGCGGTGGCGGGAGCGGTGACCCTGGGCATCGTGGCCTCCCAGAGCAGCGACGATCGGCTCCCCGCCGAGGCCTCCACTTCGACCAGCGACGCGTCGCTCGGAGGTGAACAGGATGCGGCCGAGGTCTTCGAGGAAGCTCCCGCGGTCGAGAACGCTCCCGGTGACGAGTCAGCGGAAGAGGAGCCGTCGGGGCTGACGGATCAGCCCGACCCGCTGGCATCACCGTTCGTGCCGTTCACCGGGCCGTCCTCCCCGCCCTTCGCCCCGGGTCCCTCAGCGCCGGAGTCGTCGCCGGGGTCGTCGCCGGATCCTGCAGCCCCGGATCCGTCGGTGCCGGAGTCGTCGTCCGAGTCGTCGTCCGACTCGTCGCCGCCGGTGGCTGCGGCGCCGGGGGGCGCGCCCGACGATCCCGTGCCCGAGACCCCGCCCGGTGGGGAGCCGCCGGTCGCAGATCCGGGTCCGGAGGCGCCGGCGCCCACGCCGGTGGACCCCGCGCCGAGGGACCCGCCGCCGGTGGACCCCGCGCCGAGGGACCCGCCGCCGGTGGACCCCGCGCCGAGGGACCCGCCGCCGGTGGACCCCGACCCCGTGGATCCGCCGCCGGTGGACCCCGAGCCCGAGCCGGACCCGGCTCCGGGTGACGCCGGGGAGCGGCGCGTCGAGGCGTTCGCGCGCGACCTCAACCGGCCGAACGGCTACGAGTTCGTGCCGGGCGCCGAGCGTGATGCCTCGACGTTCGTCCTGGCTCCCGGCAGCCCGGGTGTGCTGAACCGGCTCGGCCGGGGCGTCGGAACCAGGATGCTGTGGGTCCGGGGCTCCACGGAACTGCCTGCGGTGGTCGTCTTCCACGTGACCAACACCGACGGGTCGAAACACGAGCTACGGGTGACGATGAACCCCAGGCCCTGAGTCGTGCCCTGGATCCCTGCCCCTCGGCCCGCTCCCCTCAGGCGCCGATGCTGACCAGCGCGAGGTTGCGCGGCCGCAGGTCGATCTCGTGTCCGGAACCGTCCACGATGTGGCGTGAGGTGCCGATACCGAAGCTCGCGAGCACCTCGACCCGGATCTCCCATCGCGAACCGTCGAGGGGTGCCAGCTCGATCACGGTGCCCGGGAGGTCCTCGTCCTGGCTGCGGATGGTCACCAGCTGACCCAGGCAGACGGGCGGCACGGTGGCGAGCATGGTCATGGGGCCCTCGCACGGTGGAGCAGCGCCGTCGCTGCGCTGGATGGGTTGCTGTCCGGACAACGGGGGTCGGTGGACGGCTCCTACGCTGGTGCCCGAGGTTGCTCGCTCCGCGCACAGCCTGGGCGTCGTCGACGCGCCGGTGTGGACCGATCGGACAGGAGACGATGTGTCGTTCGTGCACGAGATCCGGGTCCGCTACGGCGAGGTCGACCTCCAGCGGGTGGTGTTCAACGCGCACTGGTTGGCCTACGTCGACGACGCGTTCACCCGCTTCCTCGGCCATCTCGGCTTCGGTGTCGACGCCATCGACCGCCACGGGTTCGATGCCATGGTCGTGCATGCGGAACTCGACTGGCGAGGAGCGGCCGGCTTCGATGACCGCATCGGACTGGAGGTCGGCATCGCGCGGCTCGGGGCGTCGTCGTTCGATCTGTGCGTCGTGTGCCGGGTCGAGGGTCGCATCGTGGTCGTCGCGCAGTTGACCTACGTGGCGGTACCCCCGGGTGAGGCGCGCTCGGTGGCGATCCCGGCCGCGGTGCGGGCCGCGTTCGAGCAGCATCCGCTGAGGGCCCCGGATCCCGACGGCCGGCGTGCCGCGCCCGCCGGCGCCGACGGCCCGTAGCCCACATCGGCGGGCTGCCGGTGCTTGACTGGGCAGCGACCCGACCCGAGAGGAACCCGTGGCAGATCGTCTCTTCCTGGCCTCCTTGGAGCCACGAGCCGGTCGAACGCTCGTCACGCTCGGGCTCATGGAGCTGTTGACACGGCGCCTGGGGTCGGTCGGCTACGTGCGCCCGATCGTGGCCTCGAGCCGCGAACTCGATCCGCGCATCGAACTGATCCGCCGTCGCTACGGGATCGACGCCGATGCGTCGGAGTTGTTCGTCTACGGCTCCGACGAGGTCGCCGAGTTGATGGCCAGGGGGCGATCCGACGAGGTCTTCCAGGCCATCCTCGAGTGCGGCAAGCGGATCGAGGATCGGTTCGACTTCGTGCTCTACGACGGCACCGATTACTCGGGGGCGGCCGCGGCACTCGAGTTCGACCTCAACGCCCGGATCGCCAACAACCTCGGCGCGCCGGTGATCGCACTCGTCAACGGCGCCGACCGCGACGCCGAGGAGGTCGTCGACGGCCTGCGCATCGTGCGTGAATCGCTGATCGGGGAGGGCTGTTCGATCGCGGCGATCGTGGTCAACCGGGTCCACCCCGCCGACGTCGACGAGGTCCGCTCGCGGATCGGGGACGAGGCCCCGCAAGAACCGGTGTGGGTGCTGCCCGAGGTCCCGATGCTGCGGATGCCCACGGTGCGGGAGGTCATCGACGCGCTGGACGCCGATCAGATCGGGGGCCCGGCCGCGGACCTCGACCGTGAGGTCACGGCCATCAAGGTCGCGGCCATGAGCTTGCCCAACGTGCTCTCGCACGTCGAGGAGGGCGCGCTGCTGATCGTCGCGGGGGACCGACCCGCGGTGATGATCGGTGCGCTGGTCAGCCGTCAGGCCACGACCTTCCCCAACATCGCGGCGCTGATGCTCACCGGTGGTTTCCCGCAGCACGAGAACGTCGAGCGGTTGTTGGAGGGTCTGGCCGACATCCCGGTGCCGGTGCTGGCCGTCTCGGAGGACACCTACACCACCGCGCAGGCCGTGTCCGCGGTACCGGGGGTGATCCGCGCCAGCAGCGAACGCAAGATCGACACGGCGCTCGGGACCTTCGAGGCCAACGTGGACCTCGATGCCCTGGAGCGCCGCATCGAGGTCAGCCGGACCGACCGGGTCACCCCGCTGATGTTCGAGTACGACCTGCTCCAACGCGCCCGCGCCGACCGGCGGCACATCGTGCTGCCGGAGGGGCAGGACGAACGCATCCTGCGCGCCACGGAGACGCTGATGCGCCGTCAGGTGGTCGACCTGACCCTGCTCGGTGACGAGGAGGAGGTCCGGGCGCGTGTCGATGCGCTCGGCATCGACATCGGCGACGCGGCGATCATCGATCCCGCGACCTCGGAGCTGCGCGAGGGGTTCGCCGAGACCTACTACCGGCTGCGCGAGCACAAGGGCATCTCCAAGGAGTTCGCCCTCGACGCGATGCTCGACGTCAGCTACTTCGGCACCATGATGGTGCACGAAGGCATCGCCGACGGGATGGTCTCCGGCGCCGCCCACACCACCCAGCACACGATCCGGCCGGCCTTCGAGATCATCCGGACCGCGTCGGGGGTGTCGATCGTGTCGTCGGTGTTCCTGATGTTGATGGCCGACCGGGTGCTCGTCTACGGCGACTGCGCGGTCAATCCGGAGCCCGACGCCGAAGGTCTCGCCGACATCGCGATCAGCTCGGCAGAGACGGCCGCCGCCTTCGGCATCGAGCCCCGCATCGCGATGCTGTCGTACTCCACCGGCGCGTCCGGCCAGGGCCGCGCCGTCGAGGAGGTCCGCCGCGCGACCGAACTGGTCCACGAGCGTCGCCCGGACATCGAGGTGGACGGCCCGATCCAGTACGACGCGGCGGTGGACGCATCCGTTGGTGAGGCGAAGATGCCCGGTTCCACGGTCGCGGGTCGCGCCACGGTGTTCATCTTCCCGGACCTCAACACCGGGAACAACACCTACAAGGCCGTGCAGCGTTCCTCGGGCGCGACCGCCATCGGTCCGGTGCTGCAGGGCCTGAACAAGCCGGTCAACGACCTGTCCCGTGGCTGCACCGTCGACGACGTGGTCAACACCGTGACGATCACCGCCGTGCAAGCCCAGACCCTCGCGGCCCAGGAAGGCTCGTCCTGATGCAGGTACTCGTGCTCAACTCGGGCAGTTCGTCGATCAAGTACCAGCTGTTCGGCAGTGAGCTGCAGGTGCTCGCCACGGGGCTGGTCGAGCGCATAGGCGAGGAGGTCGGTCACGCCGTGCACCGCATCACCGGCGCCGACGAGCCGGCCGTCGAGGACGCGGTGGTCCACGACCACGCGTCCGGGTTCGCGACCATCGTGCGGGCCCTGGAGCGGGCGGGGCTCGGTGACGAGTTGGGTGCGATCGGCCACCGGGTCGTGCACGGGGGTGCGGAGTTCACGGCACCCACCGTGATCGACGAGCAGGTCCTCGAGCGGATCCGCGCCCAGGTGCCGCTGGCGCCGTTGCACAACCCGGCGAACCTCACGGGCATCGAGGTGGCCACCGAGCTGCGGCCGGAGCTGCCCCAGGTGGCCGTGTTCGACACCGCGTTCCATGCGGGCCTTCCCCCACCGGCCCACCGCTACGCCATCGGCGACGACGTGCACCGCGATCACGGGGTCCGGCGCTACGGCTTCCACGGCACCTCGCACGCCTTCGTCGCCAAGCGCGCGGCCGAACACCTCGACCGGCCGCTCGAGGACCTGGCCCTGATCACGCTCCACCTCGGCAACGGCGCCTCGGTCACCGCCATCGACGGCGGTCGTAGCGTGGAGACCTCGATGGGGCTGTCCCCGCTGGAGGGCCTGGTGATGGGGACACGGTCGGGAGACGTCGATCCGGCCGTGATATTCCACCTCATCCGCCAGGCGGGGATGTCACCCGACGAGGTCGAGACGCTGCTCAACCGTCGCAGCGGGTTGCTCGGGCTGTGCGGCGACAACGACCTGCGCACCATCGAGTCCCGGGCCGCCGACGGCGACGACGACGCGCAGCTCGCCCTGGACGTCTACGTCCACCGGATCCGCAAGTACCTCGGTGCCTACACGGCGGTCCTCGGCCGGCTGGACGCGGTGGTGTTCACCGCCGGCGTGGGCGAGAACGCCGACGGTGTGCGCCGCCGGGTGTGTCAGGACCTCGAGCTGTTGGGCATCCGCATCGACGATGCGCGCAACGATGGTGTGCGGGCTTCCGCGGTGGATGGTGGCGTGGCCGCGGTCCACGCCAACGACAGCCGCGTCGCCGTGCTGGTCGTGGCCACCGACGAAGAACGTGAGATCGCCGAACAGACGCTGGCCGCCGTCGGCGAACGGTGAGCGGTGGACCTCAGGGGTTCCCGGCCTGCGACGTCGTGGGATCCTTGACCCATGCCCAGGCGTCGGCGAACTCGTCGGGGGTGAAGTACTTCGCCTCGGCCCCGGTGACGGCATCCGAGGCCTTCGCGAGCCACTGCTGCCACCGCTCGTCGCCGACGATGGCGAACCGCTCGACGTTGCGCACGTAGTCGGGCATCATCTTCAGGTCCTGCCAGACCGCGGCCGGCTCGATGTCGTCCAGCCCGTCGGCCTTCACCAGGACCCGCAGCGGGCCGTGCTGATCGATGGCCGTGGACAGCTCGGCGTGGATCTTCTCCACGTCCTCCCTGGTCAGCTCGACCTCGAGCGCGTAGGCCAGGGTGTTGCCGGAACTCTCGGGCAGCTTGCGGTACATGTGCGACCTCCGATCGGGAAGTGACCACCGTAGGTCTCCTGTCCGGGGGAACCCGGGGTCCGGTTCCCGGTCGACCGTGGACCTCGAACCCGGCCGGGCGGTGGGCGGTTGACGACGGCCGGGTCGCTCGGCACCATGCGTCCCGTACCGCAGGACCCGTTCGGTGAGGCTCCTGCGGGGGTGATGTGTCCGCCACCCGGAAACGTCCAGAGACGCCAACGGGTCAACAGGGGTTGCCGAACGAAGGCTTCTCCTAGCGCGGTCCGCGAACTCGTTCGCTGGCTCCCGCAGTGCCGAAGCTCGACGACTGGGCCGCGTGTCGGCACCGCCCTGTGCCGGAACGCTCACGAGGCCCCGTCGTCCGGGGCCTCGACGCATGTCGGCGCAGAACATCCGTCGAACGGTGACGCGGTCGTCGTCCGGCGACATCCGAGGAGGTGAGACCGCTGGACCCCAGCCCCACCCATCCATCCAGGCGTCGTGTGGCGGTCGTCGTGCCCTGAACCGGGCGCGCCGCCGCTCGCGGCGCGACCCGACCCGGACACCTTCGTGCCGGGAGTCGCAGGAGCACGATCATGACCCAGGACACCATCACCCTCACCGATCTGGTCGCCCGCAAGGACCTGGACGCCATCGACCGGTGGCTCGACGAGCACGGCGCACTGGACGTCGCGGACGAACTCGCCCGCCTCGAGCCCTCCGAGCGGGCGGTGGTGTTCCGTCTGCTCGCCAAGGACCGGGCGCTGGCGGTGTTCGAGGCGTTCGACCCGATCCACCAGCAGCAGCTGCTGGATGCGTTGGCCGATGAGTCGGTCAACGAGCTGTTCCTCGGGCTCGACCCCGACGACCGCGCCCGGTTGACCGACGAGATGCCGGCCAAGGTCGCCAACCGGCTGCTGGCCGGATTGCCGGAGGCGGCCCGTACCAACACCAACATCCTGCTCGGCTATCCGGAGGAGTCGGTGGGTCGGGTCATGAGCCCGCGGTACGTCTCGTTGCGTGCCTCGCTGACCGCGGCCGACGCGTTGACCAAGGTCCGCCGCGCGGGCCTCCGTTCCCGGGAGGTGCTGGTGCTGCCGGTCACCGACGACCAGCGTCGTCTGGTCGGCGTGGTCGACCTGCCCGACGTGGTGACCGCCACCTCCGGAACCCGCATCGATCGGCTGATCCGGCCCGACACCTACTCGGTGCGGGTGGACGACGACCAGGAGGTCGGGGCGCGGTTGATGCAGGAAGCCGACCTCGTGGCCCTGCCGGTGCTCGACACCGAGGACCGGCTGGTCGGGGTGTTCACCGTCGACGACGCGATGGAGATCCTGGAACAGGAGGAGACCGAGGACATCTCCCGGGCCGGTGGCGCCGAGCCGCTCACCGTGCCCTACATGGAAGCGACCGTGCTGCAATTGGCGCGCAAGCGGGCCACCTGGCTGCTGGTGCTGATCATCGCGGCGGTCGCGACCGTCAACGTGCTGGGCGCGTTCGAAGACACCCTCGAAGAGGTCCTGGCGCTCGCGTTGTTCATCCCGTTGTTGATCGACACCGGCGGCAACTCCGGCTCGCAGGCCGCGACGGTGGTGATCCGTGCCATGGCCGTCGGCGAGGTCCGCTTCGCCGACCTACCCCGGGTGCTCAAGCGTGAGGTGATCGTCGGGTTGCTGCTCGGGCTGATGCTGGGGGTGGTCGCGATCCCGATCGTGTGGGCGTTCTTCGGTATCGGGTTCGCGCTGGTGATCGGCAGCACCCTGTTCGTGATCTGCACCTGGGCCTCGTTCTCCGGCGGGCTGCTGCCGCTGGTGGCCAAGCGCATCGGCATCGACCCGGCGGTGGTGTCCGCACCGCTGATCACCACCCTGGTCGACGCCACCGGGCTGATCATCTACTTCCTCATCGCCCAGGCCATCCTCGGCATCGGCTGACGCGCCGACATCACGCCGCCGTGCGTAGGTTCCCCAGCGGGATCAGCACGGCGGCGGCCGCCGCGGCGCAGCCCATGGCCCCGAGGATCGCCCAGGTGTAGGTGCCGGTCGCGTCGATGAGCAGTCCCGCCAGCGGGGGACCGATCAGACTGCCGATCCCCGCCGAGGTGTACAGCACGCCGACGATCGCGCCCAGCCCCACGACACCGAAGGCCTCGGCGACCACGGCGGGGTTGAGCGCGATGAACCCGCCGTAGCCGATGCCGAACAGCACCGCGAAGACCACCAGCCAGGGGTAGTCGGTCGCGACCAGCCAGATGCTCAGGCTCGCGGCCATCGCCACGAAACACAGCCGATAGACCCGGATGCGTCCGAACCGGTCGGCGACGACCCCCAGCCCCAGTCGACCGACGACGCTGGCGATGCCGATCAGCCCGACCAGGGTTCCGGCGGCGACCCGGCTCGCGCCGTTGGCCACCGCGTAGGGCGGCAGGAACACGAACGGCACGAACAGCGCGATCGACATCAACAGCATCGAGCCGTACAGCGCCGCGAAGGCGGGGGATCGGGTCGTGGCCCGCAGCGATCGGGGCACGCTGCCCACCCGTGTGGGAGGCTTCGACGACAACATCGCGGCCGCGGCCAGCAGCACCGTGCCGACGACCGCGAACCACAGGTAGGTGGTCCGCCAGCCGGACCGGACGATCAGTCCGGCCGCCAGGGGTGCCACCACCAGGGTGCCCACGCCGATGCCGGCCACCGCGACGCCCAGCGCCGTGCCGCGACCACGATCGAACCATGCGCCGACCACCGCCACCATCGGTACGTACCCGCAGGCGACCGCGATGCCGACCCCGAGCCCGTAGGTCACGTACCCGAGCCACAACTGTTCGACCATCGACGTCAGGGTGAGCCCGACCCCCAGCGCCACCGCACCGAACAGCAGCACCGGGCGCGGCCCGAACCGATCGACCAGGGGTCCGGTGATCGGTCCCAGCATGAAATAGGCGAACGACGTGATCGCGAACACCAGCGAGATGGCGCCGCTGCCCGCCGCGAAGTCCTCGGCCATCGGCTCGAAGAAGGTTCCGAAGCTGTAGGCGACGCCGAACACCACGAAGGTCGACAGGAACGTCGCCGCGACGTTGCGCCACGCCTCCGCGGATCCGAGCCCGGCGGTGACCGACACATCGTCTTCGGGCATGGTCGCGTCCTCGGGCATGGTCGCGTCCTCGGGCATGGTCGCGTCCACCGGCACCTCGTCGCGCGACCCCGGGCGAGGTCGGTCCGGACAAGCTTGCCAGGTCCGGCCGGCGACCTGCGACCTCGCCGGCCCGGCCCGTCGATCGGCGGATCGGCGCCGTCCGGGGCCGAGGGGCGCCGGTTCGCGTCCTAGGCTCGGACGGTCAGTCGTCCCCGCGCCGCCGTCCGCCGTCGGCGACGAGGACATCGCCGTCGCGCAGGAGGATCATCGTGGTCGAGGTGTTGCGTCCCGACACCGCCGGGCTGCGGACCGCGGCGCGGATCCTCCGCCGCGGCGGTGTGGTGGGCATGCCGACCGAGACCGTCTACGGGCTCGCTGCCAACGCCCTCGACCCCGATGCGGTCGCGCGCATCTTCGCGATCAAGGGGCGACCCGCCGACAACCCGCTGATCGTGCACCTGGCCTCCATCGACGACCTCGACCGGGTCGTCGCCGGGGTGACCCCGCTGGCGGCCCGGCTCGCGCACCACTTCTGGCCCGGACCGTTGACCCTCGTGCTGGAGGCGAGCCCCGCGGTCCCGTCGATCACCACCGGTGGGCTCGCGACCGTCGCGGTTCGGGTGCCGGATCATCCCGTGGCGGCCGCACTGCTCGACGGGTTCGGCGGACCGTTGGCCGCCCCGTCGGCGAACCGTTCGGGTCGCCCGTCACCGACCACCGCCGCCCACGTGGTGACGGATCTGGGCGGCGACCTCGAGGCGGTGCTCGACGGCGGGCCCTGTCCGGTCGGGGTCGAGTCCACCGTCGTCGACGCGCGCGGCACGGTGCCGGTCGTGCTCCGCGAGGGCTCGATCGCCCACGAGGACCTCGAGCTCGTGACCGCGTCCGCGGACGCGGCCCCGCAGGCGTCCCCGCACCTCGGGGCATCACCCGGCACCCGCTACCGCCACTACACCCCGCGGTGCGAGGTCGAGCTGGTCGCGGGCGGCGCCGGACCGGCGCGGGCGGCGGCGTTGCGCGCCCAGGGCCGGCGCGTCGGGCTGGTCGCGACGGCCGCCGCACCCGATGGCGTCATCGAGGTGGCGCGCTACCTCGATGCCTCGGGGTTGGCCCAGCAGCTCTACGCGGCCCTGCGCGATGCGGAACGGGCGGACGTCGAGGTGCTGGTCGTCGAATCGGTGCCCGAGGTCGGGGTCGGCCGGGCCGTCATGGACCGGTTGCGTCGCGCGGCGGCCTGAGCGGACGGCCTGAGCGGACGGCCGGGCCCGCCGCCTACCATCCCGGCCGATCTCCCCGTCCACCGTTCCCCTCGTCGCTCGGAGCCGCCGTGACACCGACCGTGGGCATCGTGGGGGGCGGACAGCTGGCCCGGATGCTGCTGCCGGCCGCCGCCCGTCTCGACCTCGCCGTGACGTTGCTGGCCGATCCGTCCGACGCCGCGGTCGCGTTCTGTCGCGACGTGGTGCCCGGGGTCCCCGACGGGGACGGGCTCCGGCGCCTGGCGGAGCGGTGTGAGGTGATCACCGTCGAGCACGAGCTGGTGGACCTGGAGGTCCTGGCCGAGCTGCAGGCGGCCGGGACCGAGGTGCGGCCGTCCCCGGAAGCGCTCGCGGTGGCGGTGGACAAGGTCCTGCAGCACGAGTTGCTGGGCGCCGCCGGGGTTCCGACCGCGCCATGGATCGTGGCGACCACGGCGGAGGAGATCGAGGCGTTCGCCGCCGACCACGGGTGGCCCCTGGTGCTCAAGCGGCCGCGCGGTGGCTACGACGGGCGGGGCGTGTTCGTGGCCGACGACCGCGACGCCACCGACGCGGTGCTGGCCGAGGTCGCCGGCCCGGTGCTGGTCGAACCGGCGCTGCCGATCGAACGCGAACTGGCGGTGTTGGTCGCACGCCGCCCGGGTGGCGAGCTGGTCGTCTACGACCCGGCCGAGACGGTCCAGGCCGACGGCATGTGTCGCGAGGTGCTGCTGCCCGCCCCCATCGACGACGCGCTGGCGGCCGAGGCACGCGAGGTCGCGATGCTCGTCGCGACGACCGTCGGGTCGGTCGGGGTGCTGTCGGTCGAGCTGTTCGTCGTCGACGGGCGGGTGGTGCTCAACGAACTCGCGGCACGGCCGCACAACGGCGGGCACCCGACCATCGAGGGCGCGGTCACCTCGCAGTTCGAGAACCACCTGCGCGCGGTCGCGGACCTGCCGCTCGGCAGCCCCGCCGTCCGCGCGCCCACGGTGATGGTCAACGTCGTCGGCGAGGAGCGGGATCCTCGTGAGCAGCTCGAGGCCGCGTTGGAGATCGACGACGTCACGATCCACCTGTACGGCAAGACCCACCGCCCCGGGCGCAAGCTCGGGCACGTCACCGCCGTCGGCCCCGACCTGCAACGGGCGCGTGCCCGCGCGGGACGGGCCGCCGCGATCCTGATGCGAGGAGCCGGATCATGACCGTGGCCGTGCTGATGGGCTCGGATTCGGACCACCCGACCATGGCGCCCGCCGTGGAGGTGCTCGAACGGTTCGGGATCGACCACGAGGTCCGGGTGCTCTCCGCCCATCGGACCCCCGACGACATGTTGGCGTTCGGGCACGCGGCCGCCGACCGCGGGCTGAAGGTGCTGATCGCCGGTGCCGGGGGTGCGGCGCATCTGCCCGGGATGCTGGCCTCGGTCACCGAGTTGCCCGTGATCGGGGTCCCCGTGCCACTGTCGACGCTCGACGGGATGGACTCGCTGCTCTCGATCGTGCAGATGCCCCGCGGCGTCCCGGTGGCCACGGTCGCGATCGGTGGCGCGGCCAACGCCGGACTGCTGGCGGCGCGCATCCTCGCCACCGGCGACGACGGGTTGCGCGAGCAGCTCCGCGCCTACCGCGACGAACTCGGGGACGAGGCCCGCGCCAAGGACGCGCGCCTGCCGCGAGCGTGACCCGGCGGGTCATGGGCGGTCCGGTCAGGGGCGCCGGCGCAGCACCAGCCGCGCTTCGTGACGTCCCTCCTCGGTCCAGCCCTCGGTGACCTCCACGACCTGGAGGGCCGGGTCGGAGTCGACCACCACCTGAGCGAGCGTGCCGATCTCGCCCTCGTCGAGCAGCCACCGCGCCGAGGGGCGGGGATGACGTTCGAGGTTGCGTACCGTCGGCTGGCAGGCGAACAGGACCCCACCGGGGCTCAGCGACGCCGGCAGCGCCGACCACACGTCCCGGTCGAGGTAGTCGTGCACCACGATCACCGCGAAGTCGCCGGTGGGCAACGGGTCGCAGGACAGGTCGGCCTGGACGGTGGTGAGCGCGACCGAGGCCTCGGCGGCGGCCGCCTCGGCCCGGGCGAGCGCGACGTCGGCGATGTCGACGAGGGTCACCTCGAAGCCTCGGCGGGCCAACCACACGGCGTGACGTCCCGTCCCCCCGGCGACGTCCAGCGCCCGGCCACCCGCGGGCAACAGGTACTCGCGGTCGGCGAGGAACGCGGCGGGGCGCGTGCCGGCCCCGCGTGCGGCGTGACGCGCGTTCCACCTGGCGCGGTGGCTCGTCATCGCGGTCCCTCGGGGATGGGGCGGACGTGTGGGGTCTTGCGCCCGATGGCGGGGTCTTGCGCCCGTGGGCGACGGTAGACCGTCGACGCGTCGGGCGGTGCGCTCGCAGTAGGGTTCCGGGGCCTACCCGGGAGTCCCCCTTGACCGTCCGTATCGAAGCCGACCGTCTGGTACCCGGCCGCGGTGAGGTGATCACCGACGGGGTGGTGGTGCTCGAGGGTCCGCTCATCGCCTACGCGGGACCGGCCGGCGACGCACCGGCCACGCCGGACGCCGAGCTCGTCACGACACCCACGGTCATGCCCGGTATGTGGGACGCCCACACCCACCTGTTCGGGGTGCTCAGCGCCGACCTGTCCGCGGTCTACCGCGAGCCGGTCCCGACCCGCGCCGCGCGTGCCACCGGCGACCTCGTACGGACCCTGCGCGCCGGATTCACCTCCATCCGCGAGGCCGGGGGCATGGGGGTCGATCTGAAGCGCGCGGTGGCCGAGGGCAGCATCCCGGGGCCCCGGATCCACGCCGCCGGGGCGATCCTGTCGCCCACGGCCGGCCACGCCGACATCCACGACCTGCCCCTCGACTGGGTCCACGAGCTGTCCCGCTGGAACGGCACGCTGCAGGTCTGTGACGGCATCCCGGCCTGCATGACCGCGGTGCGCGAGCAGCTGCGCCGGGGTGCCGACATCATCAAGATCTGCGCCTCGGGCGGGGTCCTGTCGGAGGTCGACCACCCGATCCACCAGCAGTTCACCGACGCGGAGCTGGCCGCCATCGTCGAGGTCGCCGGTCTGGCGGAACGCTCCGTGATGGCCCATTGCCACGGCAAGCCGGGGATGATGGCCGCGATCGAGGCGGGCGTGCGCACCATCGAGCACGGCACCTACCTCGACGACGAGGTGTGCGCCGCGATGGTCGAGCGCGACGTGCTGCTCGTGCCGACCCGCCTGATCGTGACCGAGCTGATGCAGGTGGGGCTGGCCTCGGGCCTGAGCCCCGCCATGTTCGCCAAGCTGACGGCGACCGACGAGCTCCACGCCGACGCCATCAGCCGGGCACACGGGGCCGGCGTGCGCATCGCCCTCGGGACCGACGTGGCGCTGTCGCGTCCGGACCTGCCGGCCGCGTGGGGCAACAACGCCCGCGAGCTGACGCTCATGGCCGCGGTCGGGCTCGACCCGCTGGAGGTGATCGAGGCCGCGACGGCCAACGGGCCGGACACCCTCGGCGCGCAGGCGCCCCGGTCGGGGCAGCTGGTCGCGGGCTACGACGCCGACCTGCTGCTCGTCGACGGTGACCCGACCACCGACCTCGAGGTGCTCGTCGACCCGGACAACATCGCGCAGGTCTGGCAGGCCGGCGTGCGCGTCGCGGGCTCGCGCTGATGCCTGCTTGACTCCCGGCCCGCCGAGCGCCGTCCGGCGATCCGCGCCCTTCCGAGGAGGTCCCACGTGGCCGTCACCATGACCATGGCCGAACTGGCCGAGGGCCGCGATGTCGACCTCGGGGTCTCCGACTGGCTGGAGGTCACCCAGGCGATGATCGACGGGTTCGCGGACGCCACGCTCGATCACCAGTGGATCCACGTGGATGCGCAGCGGGCGGCCGAGGGCCCCTTCGGCACCACCATCGCCCACGGCTACCTCACCCTGTCGTTGCTGCCGGTACTGGTCGGCGGGCTGCTGGAGGTCCCGGATGCCGCCATGGGGGTCAACTACGGCCTCGATCGGTTGCGGTTGACCGCCCCGGTGACCAGCGGGTCGCGTGTCCGGGCCAGGGCCCACCTGACCGACACCGAACCCAAGGGTGGCGGGCTGCTCTGCCGGGTCGAGGTGACCGTCGAGATCGAGGATCAGGACCGGCCGGCACTGATCGCCACCACACTCTCCCTACGCTACGGCGGTTGAACCGCACCCGAACGGTTCGGCGGTAGGTTCGGTGACGGGTTCGGCACGGAGAGGCGGCGCATGGGCACCACGGCGCGAACCCGGATCAGCGGCGGGCGAACCTGGATCAGCGCCATCGTCGCCGGCGTGCTGCTGCTGGCGGGCTGTTCCGGCGGGGCCGAGGTCCGCGGTGACGCTGACGGACGCGCCGGGGAGCCGATCCCGATCGCGTTCATCGGGGAGCTGACCGGCAACTTCGCGGTCTGGGGGGTCCCGGCCCGCAACGGGATGCGCCTGGCCGTTGCCGACATCAATGCCGCCGGGGGTGTCGACGGCCGACCACTGGAGTTGCTCGAGCGCGACACCCGGGGCACGCCGGAGGAGGCGGTCACCCTGTTCCGCGGCCTGATCGACCGCCAGGGCATCGTGGCGGCGGGAGGGATCATCTCGAGCGACGTCGGCCTGTCGGTCACCCGGGTCGCCGAGGAGGACCGGGTCCCGCTGCTGCTCGTCAAGGCGGGCTCCGAACGCATCCTCACCCCCGACACCCGGTACGTCTTCCGGACCTGCCTGCCCGCGGCACCGATGAACATGCAGCCGATCGCCGAGTACATCGAGGCCGAGGGTCTGACCCGCATCGGGGCGATCGTGGCCGACTACGCCTGGGGGCGGTCGATCGAGGCCGCGATGCAGGAGACCATCGGCGCGCTGGACGTGCAGCTGCAGATCGAGGTGGCGCCCGTCCCGGAGACCGACTTCACGACCTACCTGCGCCGGCTCGCCGATCTCGACCCGCAGCTGGTGATCGCGACCGGCCACCCACCGGGATCCGGACCGATCGCCCGCCAGGCGGCCGAACTCGGTCTGGAGGGCGCGGTCGTCGGCCCCTACGCCGCGTCGAGTTCGGTCATGGAGGGGCTCGGTGGGCTGGCCTACGACCGGTACCTCGACCTGGCCTGCGCCGATGTCGACCGCGACGACCACCGGGAACTCGCCGCGCGCTACCACGCGGAGTTCGACGACTACATGGAGAACGACGCGGTCGCCGGCTACGGCCAGGTGCTGATGATCGCGCAGGCCATCGAGGCCACCGGTTCCGACGCGCCGGTCGACATCGCCGCCTACCTGCACGACACGACCTTCGAGCTCCCCGGCTACGCCTTCGACGTGACCTTCACCGCCTGGGGCGAGCTGGCGTCCGCGCAGCCGTTGCTGACCGTGCTGCGCGAGCAGGCCCCCCCGGAGGGTGTGAACCCGGGCGCGGAGTGGTTCCCGGAGGTCGTGTTCCGCTCCGAGGTCCTGGAACCCTTCGATCCGGCGACGCCGTGAGCCTGCTGCGGGTGCGTGGGCTCGTGAAGCGGTTCGGTGGACTACCGGCGGTCGATCACCTCGACCTCGACGCCGAGGCAGGGCAGATCCTCGCGGTGATCGGTCCCAACGGTGCGGGCAAGAGCACGCTGCTGCACCTGATCGCCGGTCTGATCGCGCCGAGCTCCGTCGAGGGTCTCGCGTTGGACGGGGTCGAGCTGGCCGGGCGGGCCCCGCACCGGATCCGGCGCATGGGGGTGGCGACCGTCCGCCAGAACCCGCAGCCGTTCGCCTCGCTGGACGTGGTCGACAACGTGATGGTGGCGGCGATGTTCGCCGGAGCGACCAGGAGCCCGGAGCGCGAGGCGCGGCGGCAGGCGACCGAGCACCTCGAACGGGTCGACCTGCCCTCCGCCGCGGGCTGGTCGGTGGATCGGCTCACGCTCCACGAGCGCCGCCGCCTGGAGCTCGCGCGGGCCCTGGCCGGACGGCCGCGACTGCTGCTGCTCGACGAGGTCATGGCGGGGTCGAGCACGGCCGACCTGGATGCGCTGGTGGTGACCATCCAGCGGATCCGCGACGAGTTGGGTGTCGCGGTGATCTGGGTCGAGCACGTGATGCGCGCGGTCACGCAGCTCGCCGACCGCATCGTGGTCATGGACGCCGGCCGGGAGCTCGCCCAGGGTCCGCCCGAGCTGGTGATGCGCGACGAACGGGTCGTCGCGGCCTACCTCGGTCGGGGAACGGATCACCGTGCTGCGGGTTGAGCGACTGGACGTCGAGCGCGACGGCACGCCGGTGCTGCACGCGGTCGACCTGCACGTCGCGGACGGCGAGGTGGTCGCCCTGATCGGTTCGAACGGGGCGGGCAAGACGACCCTGTTGCGCACGGTGTGCGGGTTGCTGACGCCGACGCGGGGCGAGGTGACGGTCGCGGGCCGGTCCGTGGTCGGCGTCCCGGCGTTCGAGCTGGCCCGGCGCGGGATCCGCTACGTCCCGGCGGAGCGACGGCTGTTCCCCGCCCTGTCGGTCCGTGACAACCTCGCGCTCGGTGCCTACCCGGCACGGCCGACCCGGGACCGCTACGAGGTGGTCTTCGAGCTGTTCCCCCGCCTGAGGGAGCGTCGTCCGCAGGCGGTCGGGACGATGAGCGGCGGCGAGCAGCAGATGGTCGCCCTCGGCCGCGCGTTGATGTCGTCACCACGGTTGTTGCTGCTCGACGAACCGACCACCGGATTGGCGCCGGCGCTGGCCGAGGAGGCCTACACGGTGATCGCCCGGCTCCGGGACGCCGGCGGGCTGACCGTGCTGATCGCCGAGCAGCAGGTCCACCTCGCACTGGAGCTGGCCGCACGTGCCTACGTGCTCGAGGGCGGGACGGTGGCACTGGCCGGGCCCTCGACCTCCCTCCGGGACGACCCCGGCGTGCGTCGGGCGTACCTGGGGTTCGCGTGATCGCGGTGCTGTTCGATGGCGTCGCGTTCGGGCTGCAGCTGTCGCTGCTCGCCGTCGGTCTGACCTTGATCTACGGGCTCGGTGGCGTGCTCAACCTGGCGCACGGTCAGTTCGCCGCGACCACGGCGATCATCGGCGCCCGGCTGATCGACGGCGGTCTGCCGGTGGTGGTCTCGATCACGGCCGCGGTCGCCATGGCCGCCGGGCTGGGCGCCGCCCTGGATGTGACGCTGATGCGTCCGGTGTACCGGCTGCGCGGCGAGGACCGCGTGCTGTCGAGCCTGCTGGTGACGCTCGGCCTGGCCTTCGCCATCGACGGGCTGTTGATCCGGTTCGCGCCGTTCACGCTGCTGAACCTGGTGGTGCCGGGACCGGCGATCGTGCTGTTCGGCGTGCCCATGCGGCGGGGGGTCGTGGTCGCGGCCCTCTCGGCGGCGGCCGTGCTCGGCATGTTGGTCCTGGTGTTGCGCGGGAGCCGGTGGGGCCGGGCGGTCCGCTCGATCATCCAGGACGAGGAGGGCGCGACGCTGTGCGGGATCGATCCGGCCCGGATGCGACGGTCGGTCTTCGCGCTCAGCGGCGCCCTCGCCGGTCTGGTCGCGGTCACGCAGGGACTGACGGCACCGATCGGTGCGACCTCGGGACGCGATCTGACGGTGCTGGCACTGATCGTCACGGTCGTGGGGGGACTCGGTCGGGTCTCGGGTGCGTTGATCGCCGGGGTCCTGCTCGGGGTCGTGCACGCGGTCGCGTCCTACGCCGTGGGTGCGTTCGTGACGTTCGTGCTGCTGCTGCTCGTGGCGATCGCCGTGATCCTGCTCCGCCCGACGGGCCTCGTGCGGAGCGCCGTCTGATGCGGGGGTACCTGTCCGGCGGAGGGCCGCTCGTGGCGACGGTGACCGTGCTGGCCGGTCTGCCGTTGGTCATCGGCGATTCGCGCTACCTGATGACCCTGGCGATCAGCATGCTCGTGGTCACCGCCTACGCGGTGGCGTTCAACCTGGTGTTCGGCCGTAGCGGGCAGCTGTTCCTGTGCCTCGGCGCCCTCGCCGGTGTCGCCGCCTACGGCAGCGTGCTGCTCGCCGATGTCGTGGGGGTGCCGCTGCCGGTGGCGATCGCGGCCGGGGTCGCGTGCTCGGGTGGGATCGGGGCGGTGTTCAGCTGGGTCGCGGTCCGCCGGCGGTTGGGGGTGATCTTCGTCGGGATCGTCACGTTGGCGTTCTCGCTGGTGTTCACCAACCTGCTGCTCGGTGGGAGGGCGCTGACCGGCGGCGAGACCGGCCTGCTGGTCGAAGCGGCGGCCGGGAGCTGGCTGCGCGAACGGGTCCCCGCCTACTACCTGCTGCTGGCGGTGCTCGTCGGCTACCTCGCCATCGACCGCTGGCTCGACGGTTCGTGGCTCGGGTGGGCGTTCCGGGCGCTCAAGGACGACCCGGTGGCGGCGGAACTGGCCGGGGTCGACGTGGTCAGGGCCAAGGTGATCGCGGGCGCGCTCGGCTCCGCCATGCTGGGGCTCATGGGCGCGCTGTTCGCCGTCCACGACGGGTTCATCTCCCCGACCGGGTTCGACTTCGGCGACATCGATGTCCGGGTCCTGGTCGTGTTGGCGGTGGGCGGCATCGGCTCGTCGCTCGGCCCGGTCGCCGGGGCGGTGGTGGTGACCGCCGTCGACGAGTTGTTGCGCCCGCTCGGCCAGCTCCGGCTCACCATCTACGGGATCGTGCTGATCGTGATCTTCCTGCGGTTCCGTCAGGGACTCGTGCCGGCCCTCGAGGGCCTCGCACGTCGCGCCGGGTCCCGCCGTGCGCACGCTCACCGCTTGACTGCCGGGCGCTGACGCCGACCCACACAGCAGAGCCGGAACCCCGGCAGCCCGGAGCCCGGCGAGGTCACGGTGCGTGTCGGCCGAGAAGGAGGACGACGTGAAGATCCTCGTCGTCGACGACAGCAGGGCGATGCGCACCATCGCCAAACGGGCGCTCGCCTCGTTGGAGCGGGTCTCCGGTGCCACCATCATCGAGGCGGCCGATGGCCGGGAGGCCCTGGACATGGTCAGGGTCGAGTCGCCCGACCTGGTGCTGTCCGACTGGCACATGCCGGAGATGACCGGCATCGAGTTCCTGCAGGCGCTCAACGCCGAGGGCTTCACCCCGACGTTCGGCTTCGTGACCTCCGAGACGACGCCGGAGATGCATGAGCTGGCGAAGGCGAACGGCGCCGACTTCCTGGTGGGCAAGCCCTTCACCCCGGCTTCGCTGGACCAGGCGCTGTCCGGGGTGCTGTGAGCTCGGGATCGTGCGTCCGCGGACGAGGTCAGGCGGGGATCCCCACCGGGAGGTTCGCACGAGCGGCAGCGTCCGTCCGACCCTCGAGCCGGGTACGCCAGGTGCTGGCCGCAGCCACCTGGGCCACGTAGGCGACCCGTCGACGTTTCCCCGGCGCGTTCTCCGGGACCGCGGGGACGCCGTCGAACGCCGTGCCGAAGTAGGCCTGCAGCGCGTGGAGCGCCTCGTGCCGCAGCTGGGAGGTGCGGGCTTCGGTGACGCCGAGGTCGTCGGCGATGTCGCGCAGCAGCCGTCCCTCGAAGTGGTGCTCGAGCAGCACCCGGCGGGGGAGCTCCGGGAGGTGGTCGATGGCGGTGCGCAGCGTGCCGGCCAGTTCCGTGCGCTCCAGTGACCGCTCCGGCAGCCAGGCGGCGTCCTGCTCCTCCACCCGGTCCGCGAGCGGACCGGCGTCCCCGGCGGGATCGCCGACCGGACGGTCGAGGGTCAACAGCGTCGAGGTCACGGCGGCGGCGCGGCGTTCCCGCACGGCCTCGATGTCCATGCCGAGCTCCGCCGCGATCTCCTCGTCCTCGGGACGACGCTGGAAGCGATCCTCCAGCAGCGAGGTCGCGGACTCGATGGCGCGCAGGTCGCGACGCAGCCGCCGGGTGGCCCAGTCGCGGGTCCGGGTCGCATCGAGGATGGCGCCCCGGATACGGATGGACGCGTACCGGGCGAAGGGCACCCCGGTGGAGGCGTCGTAGCGATGGGCGGCGTCGACCAGCCCGGCCGCTCCGGCGCCCCGGAGTTCATCGCGGTCGACGTGGCGGGGGAAACGGGCGGCGAGCTGGTGCACCACATGATCCACGAGATACAGGTGGATCTCTGCCAGAGCGTTGGGATCGAGGTGCGGGATCGAGATCGATGCCCCACCTGTCGCCGAGTTCGCCGTTGCTGTCGTGGTCCCCACTTGCGCCCCTCGCCTCTCGCCCCTTGCCCCGGGGCGTCGCTACGCCACATGGAAGGCATCGGGGGCGGACGGGTGCGCCTGAAGCGTCTTCACAGGTCCTTCACGGTCGACTGTCCAGTCTTCACGTTCCTCTTCACACCGAGGTGCCACGTCGCACCCGTCGGCCGTCGCCTGCACGGCACGAGCGGTCCCACCCTGTCCGTTGCGACATCCGCGCACCGTGCCCGGTCGGGTTTCAGAACGCCTGGTCGCGGTCGACGGGTCGTCGGAGTGGGGTAGGCCCGCCGCCGCTGGGATCCGCAGACCTCGCCGAGGAGCCACCCCACGTGATCGATGAGCTCTGTCGCGTGTTGCGACGCGAGACCGAGGCCGTCATCGCCCTCGAGACGCGCCTCCGGGCGCTCGAGCTGATCGTGGCCGCCGACGAACAACGTTTCGTCGCCCTCGCCCTCGAGGAGATGGAGGTCGCCTCGGACCGCCTCGCCGCCCTGGAACTCACCCGCGTGCTCACCCTGTCGACCGCCGGGCTACCGGTCGACGCGGTCGCCGGCGAACTGGTCGCCGGGATCGTCGATCCCGACGAGCGTGTGGCGATGCGCCAGGTCGTGGCCCGCTTGGCCACGGCGATGAACCGACTCGAGAAGGCCAGGAGCCGTGCCGAACTCGCCGTGGCGAACGGCTCCCGGTCCGCTCGCGATCAGCCCGAGGCCGGCGACGCCTGGGCGAGGCACTGACGTCGGCGGGTGACGCGCGGGCCGAGGGTCCGCGGTCATCGCAGGAAGCTCACCAGCGACGGTGGCAACGCCCGGGCCAGCGCGCGGAGGGTGGCCTGCCTTCGTTCGACGTCCGCGTCGATATCGGCCAGTTCGTCGCTGATCGCGCGGATCTCGGTGGCCTCGCGCAACTCGTGCTGCCTCGGCTCCAGCGAGGGCAGTGAGACCTCGTCCGGCGCGTCCTGCCACAGCTCGGCCAACTTCCTGATGGCCTCGTCACGATGCAGGACACCGTCGTGCAACAGCTCCATCGCCCGGTCGACCTCGCGGAGTGCCGCGGCCGCGAAGCCGCGCTCGTCGGCGCCCAGCAGCAGCCGGGAGACCGTCAGCTTGTACAGCAGGAGCGTGACGATGCGCCGCTCGTCCCGGAGACGGTCGGCCAGTTCCTCGAGAGCGACGCGGTCATCGTTCATGTGCGAGGCATCGGCCGGCGGAGACGGCGCTGAAGGCCGTCCGGGCGGCCGCCGTGCACCGATCCCGGCGGTCGTCGTATCGGCCGGTGCCCGTGCGGTGACCGTGCGCATCCGGTCGATTGTTGTAGTCGCGCGTTGAGGTGTCGAGGTGACGAACGGAGGCGGCCGCCTCGTCGATGGTTGTCGTCACACCTGCGTCCACGCCGGCCCCGGCGACCGCTTCTCGATGCCGGTGGAAGCGCGGCCGCCTAGCATCCCGAGCCGTTGTCACGGGGCCGACGACCACAGGATCGGGGCACGACCCGTCGCGGAGCCGCGTCGGGCGGGAGGCGGCAGGAGCCTGGGGTGGCCAAGGTGCTCGCGGTGGACGACGAACCGCAGATCCTCACGGCGCTCGCACGTGGTCTCACGCGTGTGGGCCACGAGGTCATCGTCTCGCGCAACGCGCACGACGGCCTCGCGGCCGCTGCCGCCGTGCGGCCCGACGTGATCCTGCTCGACCTGCGGCTGCCGGACCTCGACGGCATCGAAGTGGTGCACCGGCTGCGCACCTGGACCGGCGTGCCGATCCTGTTGCTCTCCGGTGAGGGGACGGAGAGGGCGCGGGTCGCGGCACTCGATGCGGGTGCCGACGACTTCGTGGACAAGCCGTTCTCCATGGAAGAGCTGCGGGCCCGGGTCGGGGCGGCCCTGCGGCGGCACGCCGGCAACGGCTCCGGCAACGATCGGGGCAACGGCGACGGCGGGTCGCCAGGGGCGAGGATCGTGTCCGGTCCCCTCATCATCGACCTCTCGGCACGCAGGGTCACGGTCGAGGGCGAGCCGGTGCGCCTGACCCCGACCCAGTGGCGGTTGTTGGAGACGCTGGTGGCGCACCCGGGCAAGTTGCTCACCTACCGGCAGATCATCGCGCAGGTGTGGAGCGAGCAGCACGGGGACGAATCCCGGGACTCGCTGCGGGTCCACCTGCGTTCGCTGCGCAGCAAGATCGACGACGATGCCTCGGCGCCGCGCTACATCGCCACCGAAGCCGGTGTCGGGTGTCGCTGGATCGGGGATGTCGCCTAAGTGACGGGAGACGGACCGCGGACCGCGATCGAGCAGCAGCGACTGGAGGCGCTGCTGCGGCTCGACGTGGGCGGGCTGACCGACCCGGTCGCCGAGCCGGCGCTCGACGATGCGCTGGCACTCGTCATGGACCTGGTCGGGGCGCATGCCGTGGCCGTGAGCCTGGTGGCCTTCGAACGCGTCTGGACCAAGGCGACGACCGGTGAGCGCTACGAGATGGCGCGCGATGCCTCGATCGCTCAGCTCGGCGTCGGCGTACCGGGAGGGTTCGCGTCGATGACGATCGACGCGGAACATGCGCTCGCGTCCCACCCGGCCATGGCGCGACTCGCGCTGCCGGTGACCTGTGCCGCGGTGACGGTTCGCGGCCCCGGCGGCCAGCCGATCGGCGCGCTGGAGATCGTCTGGCCCGATGTGCGCCCGCTCCCCGCCCGCACCGTGGGGATCCTGCAGCGTGTCGCGGTACATGCCGGTCATCTCCTCGAGTTGCGGGCCGAGGCCAGCGAGTACCGCCGGTTCATCGAGCTGAGCCCGAACCCGGTCACCGTGTTGGACGTCGAGGGCGCGATCGTGATGGCCAACCCCGCCCTGGCGGCGATGCTCGGGTACCGATCGGCCGATGCACTGGCGGGACGCACGTTCCTGGAGCTGGTGGACCGCCGTGACCGGGCGCGGGTGACCTCCGATCTCGCGCGGGTGCTGTTCGCCCGCAGTCGCACCGGGCAGTTCGACCTGCAGCTGCGGCGCCGGGACGGTGATGCGGTCTCCTGCTCGGTCAGCGCCGGCAACCTGCGGGGTGCCCGGCGCCACGTCCAGCTGGTGATCCACGACCTGTCGGACCGTCTTCGTGGCGAGGACGAGCGCACCCGGCTCTCCGAGCAACTGGCCCGTGCCCAGCGCCTGGATGCGGTCGGGCAGATCGCCGGAGGACTGGCCCACGATCTCAACAACCTGCTGGTGGTGATGGTCTCGAACCTCTCACTGGCCGAGGAATCGCTCGAGGACGCGGTACGTGGGGTCGGCACGGAACCGATCGAGGCGGTGCGCCAGGACCTCGGTGAGCTCCGGTTGGCCGTCGACCGGGCGGGGAGGTTGACCAGCAAGCTCCTGGAGTTCGCGCAACGCAACGACAACGACTCCGGCGTGGCCTCGATCGCCGATGCCGTCGAGACGGTCGAAGGACTCATCGGCCGGTCGCTCGGGAGCGGGGTGGCGCTGGTGCTGGGCCTCGAGGAGGGCCTCCCGGCGGTCGCCGCCGACCCGATCAAGCTGGAGCGGGCCCTGGTCAACCTGGTCATCAACGCCCGTGATGCGATGGTCGACGGTGGAACGATCCGTATCGTGGGTCGCATCGCCACGGTCGTCCCGTCCGCCGAGGCCCGACCCCCGGGCGCCAACACCGGGCCGACCGCCGTGGTCGTCGAGGTGATCGACGACGGGTGCGGCATGACCCAGAGCGTGCAGGCGCGGGCGTTCGAGCCACTGTTCACCACCAAGGGCGAGGGCGGCAGCGGGCTCGGACTCGCCACGGTCGCGGCCTTCGCCGACGAGTGCGACGGGTCGGTGCACGTCGATTCCTCGCCCGGTGACGGGACCCGGGTGAGCCTCACCCTGCCCGTGGCCGATCGCGAGGTCGATCAGTTCCCGGTCGGGATGGACGTGCCGGTCGGAGGCGCCCGGGTGCTCCTGGTCGACCCGGGGGAGCGCACGCGCCGGGTGATCGCCCGCATGTTGCAGGGCGCCGGCTACCGGGTTCGCGCGGTCGGTTCCGCTGAGGATGCGCTCGCGGCACTCGCGGAGACGACCCCCGACCTGCTGGTCACGGAGCTCTCGCTGCCCGGCATGACCGGGGTGCGGCTCCTCGCGGAGCTGGGCGAACGACAGCCCGAGCTGCGGACCGTCGCGCTGGCGACCGTCGATGCGCCGCCGACGCTGGACCGCACCCCCGTGCTGGTCAAGCCGTTCAGCCACAACCGATTGCTGCGGACCGTGGAACGCGTCATGCAGGTCACGTAGCGATGGATCGACGCCTGACGGGCCCGACGGGTGGGGTCGCTGGAGCGGGTGACGGGAATCGAACCCGCATAGCCAGCTTGGAAGGCTGGAGCTCTAGCCATTGAGCTACACCCGCGAGGCGCGCAGCGTAGCGTTTGTCGCCGGAGCACCGTCGTGCCCGGTAGCGTCTGGGCCCACACGATCAGGAGCCACCAGGGTGAGCAAGTTCAAGGACCGCACACGTGTCGTCGGAGACTTCCGTCCGGAGGAGTACGACAGGTTCCGCGATCTGCTGTTCGGTCGGCTCGAGCGCCGGCTGAAGCGTTGGGACGCCGACCAGGTGGAACTCGAACTGTCCCTCAAGGAACGCGACACCCCGTCGCAGAAGACCGTGCTCGAGTGCTGGATCTCCGGCGCCCCCCGGTTCGTCGGGACCTCCAAGGAACAGGACCTCGACAAGGCCGTCGTCGAGGTGCGCGACGACGTGTGGCGCCAGGTGGACCGCCACATCACCCGGCAGGAGTCCAGCCGGGCCCGCTGAGGCCGCCCAACGACACCGGAGGGCGGCGCCGATGGCGCCGCCCTCGTTCGTGCGTGATCTCGGACCGGTGAGTCGGACCGGTGAGTCGGGATGGCCGGATTCGAACCGGCGACCCCCTGCTCCCAAAGCAGGTGCGCTACCAAGCTGCGCCACATCCCGGACGGCGGAGCCTACCGCTGTGCTCGGAGCTGCTCCGCCAGCCACCGGTGACGGCCGCTTCGGCGCGTTCGGCCGGCACGGCACGGACCGACCATGGCCGAAGGTCCATCCCCCGCACGTTCGTCGGATGGACACCGTGCGGGAGACCTGGGACCATCACCGGCCCGCACCGCGCTGGCCCCGCGCGGCGCGCGGCACCCTCGTGTCGTGCACCGGCCGCCACTGGCCTACCGTGTGCCATCAGTTGTCCCTGCGATCAGGATCCCTACGCCCGTGAAGACCTCCGTCGAGACCGTCGACCCCGTGACCGTCAAGCTGACCGTCGAGGTCGAGCCCAAGCGTGTGAAGCAGGCCTTCGACAAGGCCGCCCGCGAGCTCGCCAAGGAGGTGTCGTTGCCCGGCTTCCGTCCGGGCAAGGCCCCCCGTCGCCTCATCGAGCAGCGGTTCGGTCAGGGTGTCATCGCCCAGACCGCCATGGAGTCGGCCATCTCCGACTACTACGTCGAGGCGCTCCGTTCGGAGGAACTCGACCCGGTCGCCCAGCCCGAGGTCGACGTCGAGAACTTCGATGAGCAGGACGGCTGCACGTTCACCGCACAGGTGGAGGTCCGTCCGCAGTTCGAGGCGCCGGACCACACCGGGATCGAGGTCGACTTCCCCGAGTGGGACGTCGACGACGACGAGGTGGACGAGCAGCTCGAGACCCTGCGCGAGCGCTTCGCCGAGGTCGACGAGGTGGAGCGTGCCGCCCGCACCGGCGACCTGATCACCCTCGATCTGACCGTCGAGGTGGAAGGCGAGGAACTCGCCGACGCCACGGTGGAGGACGCGCTCTACGAGATCGGTTCCGGGGGCGTCACGCCCAAGCTCGACGAGGAGGCGGTCGGCAAGGAAGCCGGCGACACCTTCTCCTACGACGACACCCTGCCCCCGGAGTACCCGGAGCACGGTGGCAAGGAGGCGACCTTCACGGTCACCGTCAAGGACGTGCGCGAGAAGACGCTGCCCGATCTCGACGACGACTTCGCCACCACCGCCTCCGGCTTCGACAGCATCCAGGAGCTACGCGCCGACATCCGCAACTCGCTGCTCAAGCGCCGGATCCAGGAGGCCCAGCACGAGCTCCGTGGCCGCATCCTCGAGGCCTACCTCGCCCGTGTGGACGTGCCCTTGCCCCCCGCCATGCTGGAGGAGGACAAGGAGCAGCGCGAGCACAACCTCGCGCACCAGGCCGAGCAGTACGGCCTGAGCGTCGATCAGGTCCTGGAGGCGCAGGGCACCTCGCGCGAGGAGTTCGAGGAGAACAACGCCGAACAGGCCGAGCAGACCGTCAAGGCCCAGCTCGTACTCGACGCGCTGTCCGCGAAGTTGCAGCCGCAGCTCGACCCCTCGGACATCGATCAGGAGATCATCCGACACGCCCAGACCAACAGCATGCCCCCCGAGGAGGTCGCCCAGATCATCCAGCAGCAGGGCACCCTGCCGGCGCTGGTCGGGGACATCATGCGTCGCAAGACCATCGACCAGATCGTGGACGCTGCGGAGATCGACGGCGCGCCCTCCGAGGAGCAACTCATCGAACTCGGGCTCGCCGAGGACCCCGATGCGCCCGACGAGGACGAGCAGATCGCCGCCGTGAAGGAAGCCATGGAGGCTGCCGGCGCCGACCCCTCGACGTTGATCGTGCCGGGTCAGGACGACGGCCCCGACGGCGATCCGTCCGAGCTCATCGTGCCGGGCAAGGACTGACCAACGACGACGGCCGCTGCGGAACGTTCCCGCAGCGGCCGTCGTCCATGAGATGGATGGGCGTGGTCGGTCAGCCCTCCGGCTCGGGCTCGGGTTCCCCGAGGTCGGGCAGCTGCAGTGGTGTGGGGTCGCTGTCGGCGTCGAAGCCCACGACGTTCACGAACTGTTCGGCGACCGCGTCCTCGAACTCGTCGGTCGACGCGGCGTAGTTGAACGAACCGAGGCGTCCGTCGCCGTCATCGGCGACGACCAGCACGATCGACACCTCGGGCAGGCCTTCCTGCGTGGGCGGCAGAGCGTCGTAGCGGAGCTGGTGCGCTTGGTCGGCGCCCTCGAGCTCGATCTCCTCGTCGACGGCGGGCTCTTCGCCCGGGAACTGCTCCCGGTTGCTGTCGAGGAGCTCGTCGAAGGTCACCGGCTCGGGGAGGTCCTCCACGTCGACGGCCTGGCCGAAGATCTGTTGCAGGCCCTCGTCGCCCTCGGTGGCGAGCACCTGGCCCTGCATCTGGGCGGTGGGCTCGAACTCCCAGCCCTCCGGTATCGGGAGCACGATGCCCTCGCCGCGGAAGGTGCCGTCATCGACCTGTGCCTGCAGGTCGGGCAGGTCGGCGAACGGGTCCTCGGGCGTGGCCTGGCCATCACCGAGTGCGTCGTCGTCCAACTCGTCGGTTTCGGGCTGTTGCTGCTCGTCGTCCGGCTGGTCGTCGGGCGAAACCGCGTCGTCGTCGGCCCCGCACGCCGCCAGCAGCAGGGCCAGGGCGGCAACGGTGGTCGTGGTGGTGCGTAGGCGCAAGAGGATCTCCTGGGTGTGCGCGTTGAGGCACCAACGTACGGGTTCCGGCGTGGGGAACGCTCGCGGAGGGCCCCGACCTGCGCGTCCCGGACGCAACCCGGGGGGACGCCGAGCTCCCGCCGGTACGCTGGCGAGTCTGCAAGTCCCACCCCCGACGACCCCGCCCCCGACGAATGCCAACGGAGCACCCGTGGACAGCACCGGCATCTCGATCCCGTCCCCGACGAACTACCTCGTCCCGACGGTCATCGAGCAGACCAACCGCGGCGAGCGCGCGTTCGACATCTACTCGCGCCTGCTCCAGCAGCGGATCATCTTCCTCGGCACGCCGGTCAACGACGAGATCGCCAACGTCGTGATGGCCCAGCTGCTGCACCTGGAGTCCGAGGACCCGGACAAGGACATCGCGCTCTACATCAACTCGCCCGGTGGCTCGATCACCGCGCTGTTCGCGATCTACGACACGATGGCCTACATCAAGAACGACGTCTCGACGATCTGCATGGGTCAGGCCGCGTCCGCCGCCGCCGTGCTGCTCGCTGCGGGGACCCCCGGCAAGCGCTTCGCCCTGCCGAACTCGCGGGTCCTGCTCCACCAGCCGTCCGGTGGCGCCGAGGGCCAGTCGGTCGACATCGAGATCCAGGCCAAGGAGATCCTGCGCATGCGGGACACCCTCAACGAGATCCTGGCCGAGAAGACCGGCAAGACCCCGGAGCAGATCGACGCCGACACCGACCGCGACTTCATCCTCGATGCGAAGGCGGCCAAGGAATACGGCATCATCGACGAGATCATCGCGAGCCGGAAGTCCCAGGAGCGGATCGTCCGCTAGGTCGGACAGCGTCGGACGGCTCAGACCAGCTGGCGTGCCTCGGCGTAGTGGCAGGCGGCCGGGTGGCCCTGGCCGCGGTCGATCAACTCCGGATCCTCCTCGATGCAGGCGCGCTGCTCGGTCTCCGAGAGCGCCATGAACTTCGGGCACCGGGTACGGAACCGGCACCCCGACGGCGGATCGATCGGGTTGGGGACGTCGCCCTGCAGGGTGATGCGTTCCCGGGCGCGCTCCTTGTGGGGATCCGGGAGCGGGATCGCGGAGATCAGGGCCTGGGTATAGGGGTGCGCGGCCGAGCCGAACAACTGGTCGGTGGTCCCGGTCTCCACGACCCGCCCGAGGTACATCACCGCGACCCGGTCCACGAGGTGGCGGATGACCGACAGGTCGTGCGACACCAGCACGTAGGACAGGTCGAGCTCGGACTGGAGATCCTCCAACAGGTTGATGACGCCGGCCTGGATGGAGACGTCCAGCGCGGAGACGGGCTCGTCCAGCACCAACACCTTGGGGTCGAGCGCCAGGGCGCGCGCGATGCCGATGCGCTGGCGTTGCCCGCCCGAGAACTCGTGCGGGTAGCGGTTGCCGTGCTCGGCCTTCAACCCCACCAGCTCGAGCAGCTCCCGGACCCGGTTGCGCCCGCCGTCCTTGAAGCCACCCTGGATCTTCAGCGGCTCGGCGATCAGGTTGAACACCGTCATACGCGAGTCGAGCGAGGCGAACGGGTCCTGGAACACGATCTGCAGGTCCCGACGGATCGGTCGCATCTGCTTGCGGGACAGCGCGGTCAGCTCGCGTCCCTCGAAGTGGACCTCACCCGAGGTGACGGGGATGAGGTTGAGCAGCAGCCTCGCGGTCGTCGACTTGCCACACCCGGACTCACCCACGATGCCGAGCGTCTCGCCCGGGTGGACCTCCAGCGACACGTCGCAGACCGCATGGACCTCACCCACCTGACGGCGGAACAGTCCCTTGCCGTGTACCGGGAAGTGTTTCACGAGATGTGAGGCGGACAGGATCGGCTCGCCGTCGCGGGCCGGGGTCGGGACGGCGCGACTGCTCACGGCTGCTCCTCGTGATCTCCGGTGAGTTCCGTGTCCGCGGCATCCGGATCGAACAGGTCGGTGGGCGAGGTGTCGTCGGTGAGTCGGTCGTGGAAGTGGCAGGCCGCGAAGTGCTCGATACCGGTGGTGGGTAGCAGGGGAGGCTCCTCGTCGAGACAGCGTTGCTCGGCCATCGGACACCGTGGCGCGAACGGGCAGCCCGGGGGCAGATGGACCATCGACGGAGGGGTGCCGGTGATCGGGGTCAGACGATGCCCCCGCGGCTCGTCGACCCGGGGCAGGCTCCCCAGCAGCCCGAGCGTGTAGGGCATCCGGGGCCGGTAGAAGACATCGTCGACCGTGCCGTGCTCGACGAACCTGCCGGCGTACATCACCCCGACCCGGTCGACCTGGCCGGCAACGACGCCGAGATCGTGCGTGATCAGCACCATCGCGGCCCCGGTCGCCTCACGCGCCGCCTGCAGTGCGTCCAGCACCTGGGCCTGCACGGTGACGTCGAGTGCGGTGGTGGGCTCGTCGGCGATGATCACGTCCGGGTCGTTGGCCATGGCGATGGCGACCACGACGCGTTGTCGCATCCCGCCCGACAGTTCATGCGGATAGGCGTCGACGCGCTGGTCGGGATTGGGGATCCCGACGAGGTCGAGCAGTTCGATCGCGCGGTCCCGAGCCATCTTCTTCGACTGTTTCCGGTGGGCGAGCACGGCCTCGGCGATCTGTCGACCGATCGTGTAGACCGGTGTCAGTGAGGTCAGCGGGTCCTGGAAGATCATCGCGATCCGCTCGCCCCGGAACCTGCTGATCGCCGCATCCCCCAGGCCGATGAGCTCCTCCCCGACCACGCGGGCCGATCCGTGGATCGTGGCGGTGCCCGGCAGCAGGCCCATGATCGCCAGCGACGTGACCGATTTCCCCGAGCCCGATTCTCCCACGATGCCGAGGGTCTCGCCGCGGCGGAGTCGGTAACTCACGCCGCGAACGGCGGACACGGTGCCGTCATCGGTCTCGAATCCGACGTGGAGGTCGTCGACCTCGAGGACGGCGTCATCGGTGCGCGGCGCCGGCTGTGGGCTGGGTGCGGCGCTCATCGGCGAGCCATGGTCTGGCGGGGATCGAGTGCGTCACGTAGACCGTCGCCGATGAAGTTGATGGTCAGGGCGATCAGCACGATCATGAACCCCGGCGGGTAGAACAGCCAGGGTCGGGTTCGCGCCGCGGTGCGAGCGCGCTCGACCAACAGTCCCAGCGAGGTGTCGGGTGGTTGGATGCCGAAGCCCAGGAACGACAGGCCGGCCTCCGCCAGGATCGCCAGGGCGATGGCCAGGGTGCCCGCCACGATGATCGGTCCCGCGGCGTTCGGCAGCAGGTGGGTGAAGACGATCCGCGCGTCCGAGGCGCCCATGGCCTTGCTGGCCTCGATGAACTCCTGCTCGCGCAGGGAGAGCACCACGCCGCGAACCACCCGGGCGGCGGTGGTCCAGCCGAAGAACCCGATGATCAGCGCGACCGCCCACCAGCTCGTGCCCCCGCGGGCGCTACCCGCGATCGCGACCACGAGCACCAGCAGCGGGATGATCAGCAGCACGTCGACGATGCGCATCATGACCGCGTCGACCTTGCCCCGGAAGTAGCCGGCGGTCGTGCCCCACAGCGCGCCGATGACCACGGTCAGCAGCCCCACCGTGAAGGCGACCTGGAGCGATTGCTGGGTGCCACGCATCACCTGGGCGAACACGTCGTTGCCGGCGCTGGTGGTCCCGAACGGGTGCTCCCAGGACGGGGGCTGGCTGCTCGGGATCTCCAGGGAGACCATGTGGTCCCAGGGCCACAGCAGCGGACCGATGAAGGCGAAGAGCACGATCAGCACGAACACGAACAGGCTCACCATCGCGGCCCGGTGACGCAGGAAGCGACGGCGGATCAACTCGAACTGGGTGCGATGCCTGGTGGTGATCGCCTCGGCGTCGGATCCGGCGGGGGTGGCCGTGGTGTCCGGCTCCGGGTCGGGTGGCGCCGAGGTCGCGACCGGGTCGGCGTGCTGGCGGGGGGAGCGGACCCCGTCGTCCGGGTCACTCATAGCGGATCCTCGGGTCGAGCACGCCGTACAGCAGATCGGCGATGAGGTTGGCGATGATCACCACGACGCCGCTGAGCATCAGCCAGCCCATCACGGCGTAGGTGTCGTTGTTGTTCACGGCGTCGACGAAGAAGGTCCCGAGGCCGCGCCACTGGTAGACGACCTCGATCAGGACCACCCCGTCGATGGCCCCGGCGATCAGCAGCATCGACAGCGTGAGCACCGGGATGAGCGCGGTGCGCAGTGCATGCCTGCGGACCACGGTGGCGTTGCGCAGGCCCTTCGCGCGGGCCAGCCGCACGTAGTCGCTGTTGAGCACCTCGAGCATCGACGCCCGCTGGTAGCGGGAGAGTTGCGCGAAGCCGGTCAGCATCAGTGCGATCGTGGGCAGCACCAGGTGGGCGCCGGCATCGAGGAACGCTTCGAAGGCGGTCATGCCACGGGTGTCGGGGGAGGTCGCCCCGACGGTGTAGACGAGCGTCTGGCCGAAGAACTCGTTCATGGTCACGCCGGCCTGTTGGATCAGCAGCCCGATCCAGAAGGTCGGCATGGCCAGTGCGACGAAGGCGATGAAGGTCAGGGTGTAGTCGATCGCGGAGTACTGGCGGATCGCGCTGATCACCCCGAACGCGATGGCGAGGCCGATGGCGAGCGACAACGCGGCGATGACCAGGCGCATCGTGATCCAGGTCCGGTCGGCGATCTGCTGCCCGATGTCGAACCCGGTGCCCCGGGTCGAGGGGCCGAACTCGCCCTGCAACAGGCCGACGTCGCCTCGACCACCGATGCCGGTGGTCCACAGCACGAACCGTTCGGGCATCGAGCGGTCGAGGTACAGCCGCTCCTCCTCCGCCGCGATCGTGGCCTCGGGCACCGGGGGCGTGGCCATGCGCATCTCGGCGAGCGGGTCGCCGGTGAGGTCGACCGCGAGGAACACGAAGATCGCTGCCGCCAGCATCACGGGGGGCAGGATCAGGAGCCGCCGCACGGCGTACATCAGCATGCGGTGGTCCTCCGGTCGTCGTAGGTGGGGTGATACGTCATGCACATCCCAGTGTCCGGATACATCGTGCGGTCGTGCACTGCTGGTCGGTTGTCGTGGCACCTCGTCGTGGTGAGGGGTCGGGACCCCGGATCTCGCGACCCGGGGCCCCGGTCGCAGCAGCGTTCGCGCTCCTGCTGCCCCATGGCGTCACTGGTCGAGCAAGCCCCACTCCTCGGTGTTGTAGAGCCCCCGCATGCTCGAGGACGGGTTGTCGCGGATGTTGACGTAGTCGTCCGCGATGAACATGAAGATCGGCGACTCGTGCAGCGGGAGCACGTAGGCGTCCTCCGCCACGATCGCGGCCGCCTGGTTGGCGGGCTCGGCGGCGTCCTCCAGGCTCGGCTGCTGCAGCACGCTGGCCACCAGCTGGTCGACCTCCTCGTTCGCGTAGCCGCCGAAGTTGCTGCCGCTGTCGCTCTGCCACATCTGCGCCGGCACGGCGGTGAAGAACGGACTGCCGCTCCATCCGAACTGGATGATGTCGAAGTCGCCCTCGCCGAGCACGGCCCCGAGGTCGGCGGCACCGATCGATTCGATCTGCGCATCGATGCCGATGTCGGCCAGCATCGACTGGATCAGCTCCAGCGACGTGTCACGCACCGGGGTCGACGTGGCCCGCAGGCGCAGCGGACCGACCTGCTCCCCGTCGAGGGTGAGGGTCTCGCCGTCGAACTCGTAGCCGGCGTCCTCGAGGATCTGCAGGGCCGCGTCGGTGTCGCCGTCGCCCTGACCCGTCGGGGTGACCACGTCCTCGTGCAGTTCGCTGTCCGAGTCGAACACGTGGTTGGTCCTGCGTTCGATGTCCGGGAAGATCTCGCCGTAGATGCGCTGGTTGATCTCCTCGACGTCGATCGCGGTGAAGATCGCCCGCCGGAGTTCCACGTCCTCGAGCGCCGGGGTGGTCAGGTTGAGGTCGATGTGCTCCCACGAGGGCCCCGAGGTGATGTGCGAGTGCACGTCGGGCAGTTCCTCGATGTTCCGGATCACGTCCTCCGGGAACGACACCGGCGAGCCGCCGTGGATCTCCCGGTTCTGCATCGCCGAGGCCCACGCGCCCTCGTCATCGAGGAAGCGGACGATCAGCGTGTCGAGCGTGGGCTCGTCCTCGCCGTACCAGTTGGGGTTGGGCTCCTTGATGATCTGCTGCTCGAGCGTGCCCTCGGCGATCACGTAGGGCCCGCCGGAGTACTCCGGCATGGTGTCGTTGAGGTACTCGAAGTACTCGCCGACGTCGGCCGGGGTGTCGATGTCCCAGCCCTGGTCCTCCATGACGTGGGCCGGCACGATGCCGCCCGCGATGTTGTGGGCGCTGCCCCAGCCGAACCACTCCGGGTCCGCCTCGCCGTCCTTGAGGGTGATGGTCACGGTCTTGCCGTCGTCCTCGCCCTCGATCGACTCGATCTGGTCGTAGGCGTCCGACGAACGCGACCGGCAGCCCTCGCAGTGACCCTCCTCCTCGCTCGAACTGAGGTACCACAGCACCCGGAAGTCGTCGGCGGTGATCGGCGTGCCGTCGTCCCACTCGGCCTCGTCACGCAACACGAACTGGAACTGGAACGGCTCGCCGTCCTGGCCGTCGTCGAGCAGTTCCGGCTCCTCGGCGAGCAGATCCATGTTGTAGGCGTACTCATCGCCGGAGGGCGGCCACTGCCCGGTGTAGGGCAGGATCCCGCTCGAGACACCCTGCAGGGTGTAGACCGAACCGCCCTCGGGCGACAGCCCGCTCCAGGCACCGGGGGCCTGGTCGACGAGGTAGGTGATGTCACCGCCGTCGGCGCGTTCACCGCTGTTGCAGGTGTCGGGGTTGTCGTCGCAGCCGTCGAGGCCGAGTTCCTCGACCGGTTCATCGGGGTCGTCCGGGTCGGCGGGGTCCTCACCGACCGCCGGGTCGGTGGGGTCGGTCTCGGCGTCGGGATCCTGTGCGCAGGCGGTCAGGACCAGGGCGCCGGCACCCGCGAGCGCCGTCATCCGTATCAGCCGGTTCTTCAATCTCATCGTCGTCTCCGATGTTCCCGGGGCGCGATCGGTCGCCCGCCCGTGCCGCCGCCGCTGCATGCCCGGACACATCTCCGTAGGTGGCCGACGGCGGCGGACCCCGAACGTGGACCTGCGCGGCCGGTCCATCCATTGGGCGCACGACTGACGCGCGTCGGGTTGTCAACGACGATTCGCCGTTCGGTGGGCTCCCATGCCCGGGAATCGAACCTACGGGCCCGGTAGTTGCCAGACGCACCAACGTGCCGGGTCCGCGAGGCGCGCGTCCATATCCAGCGGTCCTGGACCGGTTCGCCGGGCCACGACCGGACCGCGACCGGGCCACGACCGGGCCACGACCGGGCCGCGACCGACCGGGACGGCGAACCGCTCGTGTGCTCGTGTCGCCGTGGTCTCGACCGTTGCTCGCCCACCGGCGCCGCGTCCTGACGGCGAGGCGCGCACCTGCTCAGTACCATCCACGAGTGCGGTGGGGAACGGAGACCCGAACAGCCTCGTCGCCAGCACGTGACCGGTCCTGGACGCGACGCCGCAAGGCTATGACTCGAGGCAGGGATGGCGAAGTTCGGCGAGGGAGATGCCCTGCTGAAGTGCTCGTTCTGTGGCAAATCGCAGAAGCAGGTCAAGAAGCTCATCGCGGGTCCGGGTGTCTACATCTGTGACGAGTGCATCGACCTGTGCAACGAGATCATCGAGGAGGAACTCTCCGAGCCGGTCGACCTACAGCTCGACGAGTTGCCCAAGCCCAAGGAGATCTACGCGTTCCTCAACGACTACGTGGTCGGCCAGGATGCCGCCAAGAAGTCGTTGGCCGTCGCGGTGTACAACCACTACAAGCGCATCCAGGTCGGTGCCAGTGCCGGGACCTCGTCCGCGAACGCCGACGAGGTGGAGCTGCAGAAGTCGAACATCCTGCTGCTCGGCCCGACCGGATCCGGCAAGACGCTGCTGGCCCAGACGCTGGCGAAGCTGCTCAACGTGCCGTTCGCGATCGCGGATGCCACGGCGTTGACGGAAGCCGGCTACGTCGGTGAGGATGTGGAGAACATCCTGCTGAAGCTCATCCAGGCCGCGGACTTCGACACCAAGAAGGCCGAGACCGGCATCATCTACATCGATGAGGTCGACAAGATCGCCCGCAAGTCCGACAACCCGTCGATCACCCGTGACGTCTCGGGCGAGGGTGTGCAGCAGGCGCTGCTGAAGATCCTCGAGGGCACGGTGGCCTCCGTGCCGCCGCAGGGCGGACGTAAGCACCCGCATCAGGAGTTCATCCAGATCGACACCGCGAACATCCTGTTCGTCTGCGGTGGGGCGTTCGCCGGTCTGGAGCAACTCGTCGAGCAGCGCCAGGGCCGTCACGGGGTCGGCTTCGGTTCCGAGGTCGCCTCGGCGCGGGACAAGGACATCGCCGGGCTGCTGCGGGCGGTGCTGCCGGAGGATCTCGTCCGGTACGGCCTGATCCCGGAGTTCATCGGTCGTCTGCCGATCGTGAGCTCCGTGGAGCCGCTCGACCGGGAGGCCCTGGTCGACATCCTGACCTCGCCGAAGAACGCCCTGACCAAGCAGTACGGGCGGTTCTTCGAGTTCGACGGGGTCGAACTCGAATTCGAACCCGAAGCGCTCGAGGAGATCGCCGACCTGGCCATCCTGCGCCAGAGCGGTGCCCGCGGTCTGCGCGCCATCCTCGAGGAGGTGCTGCTCAACACGATGTACGAGCTGCCCTCCCGTGACGACGTCGGTCGGTGCGTGATCACCGCGGAGACGGTGCGCGAGCGCACCAATCCCACGTTGGTGCCCCACGGCAAGCTCCACGAGCTCGATGAGCCACAGGAACGTTCCGCCTGAGCGACGCGGCGGGGACGATCGCCGACACCCTGCGTTGTCGTGCGGAGGTTCGCTGGAACATCTCGGAGTTCTCCAGCCTCGTGCTGCTGATCCACGTCTCCCACGAGCTGGTGGACGAACACCTCGAGGTCTCCGGCGCGGAGGTCGAGTTCGGCCCGCCGATCGGGGTACGCGGACGGCCGGTGCGCCTGCACGCTCAGCCCGGCGAGCTGCACCTGACCTACACCGCCACGGTGCTCCGGCCCGATCACCGCACCGCATCGGTCGATCCTGACGCCCTGCTGCCCGACCCCGGGACCCTGCCGTTGGCGCTGCTGCCGTGGACGTGGCCGAGCCGCTACTGCCCCTCGGACCTGGTGGCCGGGACCGCGACGTCGCTGTTCGGCGGTTCACCCCGCTGCGCGAGCCTGCTCGACGAGGTCTCGGCCTGGGTGGGCGAGCACATCGCCTACGTCTCCGGGGTGAGCGATGCGCTGACCGCGGCGGACGAGACGCTGCTCACCCGCCAGGGCGTCTGCCGTGATCTCGCCCACGTGACCGTGTCGTTCCTGCGGGCCCTCGGCATCCCGGCCAGGGTGACCGCGTGCTACGCGCTGGGCCTGCAGCCGCCCGACTTCCACGCCGTGGTCGAGGCCTACGACGGCCGGGACTGGCGGATGCTCGACCCGACCGGACTGGCGCCGGTGGCGAGCCTGATCCCGATCGCGACGGGACGGGACGCCGCCGAGGTCGCGTGGGCCACCGCGGGTGGTGGTGCGCAGCTCCGGGAGCTGTCGGTCACCGTGGAGCGCGTCGGCTGAACCCCCGCGACTACTTCTCCGCGCTGATCGAGAAGCCGGACAGGAACTGCTTCTGCAGGGCGATGAAGACGATCGTCGGAGGGATCGAGGCGATCACCGAGCCGAGCATCAGCGGTCCGTAGGACTGGCCGCCACCGGTGGTGCGTAGCGCGCCGAGGCCGACCTGGACCACCTGCTCGGATTGTTCGCTGATGATCAGCAGCGGCCACAGGTACATGTTCCATGCGTACAGGAACTGGATCACGGCCAGTGCCCCGATCACGTTCCAGCTCAGCGGCAGCAGGATCCGGAACAGGAACTGCACGGGCTTCGCCCCGTCGAGTTGCGCCGCCTCGGACAGATCGCTCGGCAGGTTGGCGAAGTGCTGTCGGAACAAGAACGCCCCGGTGGCCGAGGCCAGGAACGGGATCGTCAGCCCGGCCATGGAGTTGCCCCACCCGAGACCCGAGACGATCTGGAACAGCGCGATGATCGAGATCTCGGTCGGCATCATCAGGGTGACGAGCACCAACCAGAAGATCGTCCACTTGAACCGGAAGTTCAGGTGCACGAAGGCGAGTCCGGCCAGCAGCGCCGTCATCGTCTTGCCGACGGTGATGATGATCGCCTGGATGGTGGAGTTCAAGAGGTAGACGCCGAGGTTGCGGTCGTTCCACACCACCTGGAAGTTGGCGCCGAGCCGGTTGCCGGGGGTGATCTGGTTGGCGAAGAACTCCGTGTTGCCCTGGGTCGCGACGATCATCGCGTAGAAGAGCGGGAACCCGATGACCAGGCACGACAGCGTGAGTGCCACGTGGATCGGCCACCGGTCGACGCGGCTCCTGCGGTGGCCGAGCAGTGGCCGTTTCGGCCGCGCAGGCAGGTGCGGGGTCAGAGCGGTGGGAGCTTCGGTCTCGACCGGAGCATCGGTGGCCATGATGAGCTCCTAGTTGCCGTAGCTGACTTTTTTGCCGGTGGAGCGGAACTGCCACAGGGTCAGTGCCACCACCCCGAGGAACAGGATCAGGGACTGGGCGGCGCCGCGACCGAGGTCGCGTCCCGGGATCGCCACGCGATAGATCTCGTACATCGCGACACTGGTCTGACCGGCCGGGCCGCCGGCGGTCAGGTAGTCGATGGTCCCGAAGGTCTCGAAGAACGCGTAGGTGAGGTTGGTCACGATCAGGAAGAAGGTGATCGGCGACAGGGCGGGCATCACCACGAAGCGGAACCGCTGCCAGGAGCTGGCACCGTCGAGCTCGGCGGCCTCCAGTTGGTCGCCGGGAACGGTCTGCAACCCCGCGATGTAGAACAACAGGTTGTAGCCGAGGGTCTTCCACACGCTGGCGATGATCACCACGACCTGGGCGAGTTGGGCGTTGTTGCGATAGTTGGGCAGATCGATCCCGACGAAGCTCAACCAGTGTTCGATGATGCCGTTGTTCGGATCGAAGATGACGAAGAAGATCAGTCCGGCGATCGGCGGGGAGATGGCGTACGGCCAGATCAACAGCGTGCGGTAGATGCCGGCACCGCGGATGGGCTGGTAGGCGAGGTAGGCGATCCCGATGGAGATCGCGAGCCCGACCACCACGATCCCGACGGAGATGATCATGGTGACCAGGAACACGCCCTGGTACGCCGTGGTCCACAGCAGGTAGAGCAGGTAGAGCACGGAGCCGACGGCCGCGGTCCCGAGGTAGCCGCCGTAGCGCTGCTGGTCGGCATCGGGCTGCCGGCCGAGGTAGCTGCTGGCGGCGAACAGTGCCACGGTGACGATCAGGATGGCGAACGCCAGCCACGGCCGGCTGGGACCGACGAGCTCGGTGAAGTTGGTGACGCAGCGGTCCACGGAGCGGGGTGCGCCGAGCCGGGCGAGCTGCGTCGAGAGCGTGATGGTCCGCCCCGCCGGCCAGTACAGGAACAGCGCCAGGATCACGAGCGTGGGGGCCAACAGGACCCAGGGCAGGACGGGGTGGCCCTTGAAGACGCCATGGGTGGTGCTGTCGCTCGACTTGGCGCGGGCCTTGGCGGCCACCGGATCGATCACCGACCAGCCGATGCGCAGCGCCAGGGCCGCGCCGGACGCCATCAGCAGGTAGCCGAGCAGCGCATCGGCGGTGGTCGCCTCCGGGGCGAACGTGCAGAACCCGAGTGGCACCATGAACAGCAGGGGACCACCGAAGCCGGCTGCGGCCCCGGCCGCGAAACCGAACAGTTTCGGTCGTCCGGCCTCGACGCCCAGACGACCGAGCGCCACCGCACCGATACCGGTGCTCAACGCGAGAACGGCGATGGCTGGAAGCGTGAGCTCCAAGGTGAACGACTCCCAAGACGCGGCCTGATCGACGAGGCCGAGGAAACTCGGATGGTGCGGTGATGGGGCGGGCCGTCTCGGCCCGCCCCATCATCCGTTCGCTCGGCGTCCTACTCGACGAAGAGCGAGTTGTACTCCTCGAGCAGTTGCTGCGCGGACGTGTCCGCTTCGGTCATGCGCTCGGCCACGTCGAGGTCGTTGACGAGGATGTCCTCGATCGCCTCGGTGTACACGTCGCGGATCTGCCCGAAGTTGCCCATCAGGGCCCCGGCGGTCGCCGGCGACTCCGGGGCGGCATCGAGCTGTGCGTTCGCGACCGCGGAGTTCGGGTTCTCCTCGAACCAGCCTTCGTCCTCGAGCAGTGCGACCGAGGCGTCGGTGATCGGGATGTAGCCGGTGACCCGGTGCCAGTCCGCGGCGTTCTCCGGGTTGTTGATGTAGTTCATGAACGCCAGAGCCACGTCCTGGACGTCCTCCTCGAGGCCCTCGGTGAGCCACAACGTGGCGCCACCGATGATGTTGCCACCGTCGGGACGGTCGGCGTTGTACGGCATGAACGAGGCTTCGACCTCGAAGCCGCCTCCCTCGCCCTCTTCGGTCAGCAGGGTGGTGTCGGAGGAGGAGTAGAGGAGGAAGGGCAGGGACTGCGAGGCGAAGGCGTTGTAGGTGCCGTCCCAGTCGCGCTGGGTGCCGGTGTAGGTGTAGTACCCGGCGTCGTCCATCGCCTTCCAGTACTCGACCCAGTCGAGCATCTCGTCGCTGTCGAGCATGACCTCGTCGGCGCGCGCCGAGCGACCGTTGTCGTTGTTGACCAGCAGCCCGCCCTGCTGGGCGACGGCCTGCTCGGTGAACCAGCCGTGGTTCGGCCAGGTGATGCAGTCGTCGGCCTCGCCGGATGCCATGAACGTCTCACAGGCGGCCTCGACCTCCTGCCAGGTCGTCGGGATCTCGGTCACGCCACCGGCCTCCATGAGGTCGCGGTTGGTGAACATGATCGCGGACGAGGTGTTCCACGGCATCGAGCTGAACTCACCCTCGATGGTGTAGTAGTTCTGGACGGATTCCACGATGTCGTCGAGCACGACCGGGACACCGAGGATCTCGTCGCGACCGGCGATGGCGGCCTCGACGCTGGCGAACAGCGGGTCACCGGCCGCGGACACGGCGTCACGCGCGTCGGTGGTCGCCGCCTCGAAGTACTGGACGACCGCGGGCTGGTTGCCCTGGTCGACGGCCAGCAGGGTCGAGTCGAACAGCGCCTCGTAGTTGTCGTAGCCCTGGACGGTGATCTCGAAGTCGTCCTGGGTCTCGTTGAACGCGTCGGCGACGTCGCGGGTCCAATCGAGCCGGGCGTCGGTGAAGGCGATCCAGACGGGGACCTCGGTCACGCCCTCGGCGACCTCGTCCGGCTCGTCGATACCTTCTTCGGCGTCGGCGTCGGCTTCGGTGTCGTCGACCTCGTCGACGGGATCATCGGCGACGGCGTCGCCGTCGTCGTTCGAGCCGCAGGCGCTGAGCACCAGCGCGGCAGCGAGCGTGAGCGCGGTCGTTCGACCGGCGCGTGGGAAGTGGCGCATGGAGCACCCTCCGTCTGCAGTAGTAGGTTGGCTGGCAGCGGGACCCTAGGGCCACACGGTGAACCGGGCGGTGCTCGCAGGGAAACGCCTCGTTAACGCGCGGCCACCGCGGCATGTGGCGCGCGGAGGAGAACCACGATGGGCAGACAAGCACCCGGCGTCGCGCGCGGGCCGGACCTCACGCCGGTCGGAGCGCGCGAGGTGCGGATGGCGCACCGACGGGTGCTCGGCCATGTGCGTCGGACCCCGACCCTCGCGCTGGCTCGCGACGAACTCGGCATGGCTCCGGGTGAGGCGGTCGTGGCCAAACTCGATCTGCTCCAGCCCACGGGTTCGTTCAAGGTGCGCGGCGCGGTCTCGCTGCTGACGGGTGTGGACGTGCCCGAGGCGGGTGTGGTCGCGGCATCCGGCGGCAACTTCGGTCTCGCCATCGCCTGGGCGGCCGCCCGACTCGGGTACCGGGCCACGATCGTGGTGCCCGCCAGCTCGCCCCGGGAGAAGATCGACCCGATCGCCTCCTTCGGCGCCGAGGTCCGGGTGGTGGAGGGGTTCTATGCCGAGGCCCTGGCCGAGGCGCGACGGATCGAAGCGCGGACCGGTGCACTGCCGGCGCATGCCTACGACCAGCGACCGGTGGTCGCCGGTCAGGGGACCGCGGTCGCGGAACTGCTCGAGGACGTCCAGATCGACACCGTGTTGGTCGCCTGTGGTGGGGGCGGTCTGCTCGCCGGATCCATCGCCGCTGCCGGACCCGACGTGCGTGTCGTCTCGGTGGAGACCCCCGGGACCGCGACGATGCAGGCCGCGCTCGCCGCCGGCGCCCCGGTCGACGTCGAGGTGTCCGGGGTCGCGGCGTCCGCGCTCGGGGCGCGGCGCATCGGCGAGCTCGCCTGGGCGGCGAGGCATGGGCTCCACGACGCGTTGTCGGTCTCGGATGAGGACGTGCTGACCGCGCAGCGCACGCTGTGGTCGGCGGCGAGGCTCGTGGCCGAACCCGGGGGGGCCACGGCACTGGCCGCGCTGACCTGCGGCGCCTACACGCCCGAGCCGGGCGAGCGGGTCGCGGTGCTCGTCTGCGGCGCGAACACCGACCCCGGGAGCGTGGTCACCCCCAGCGCGAGGTAGGGGCATCGCCCCCAGGGGCACGCCCGGCCGCAGGTGCGCTCGTCGTCACGGCCGTGCCCTCCGCCGGACGGATCGGTCGTCGCGTTGGGGGACAACGCCGGCCGGCTGCTGGTGCCCGTGGACGGCTCCACCGATCCTCGGCTGTGGACGGACCGGGCACCGAGGCACGTGCGGTACGTCTGGGCACCGAGCCGGCGGATGTCGCCCCGTTGAGCGCGCCGCACGCGGGTGGGTGGGACCGGAACGCCCGACGGTCGACGTCGACGGGCCTGGCCGTGTGGCCGGGGTGGGTAGGATCGGCCGGTCCGCCTGCGCACCGATGCACCCCTGGATGAACGATGACCGAGCTGCCCAAGGCCTACGAACCGGCTGCCGTCGAGCCCGCCCTCTACGAGGACTGGCGCGCCGCAGGGCTGTTCCATGCGGAACCCGACGACGAGGGCGAGCCGTTCTCGATCGTCATCCCACCGCCGAACGTCACGGGGTCGCTGCACGTCGGTCACGCACTCGACAACACGATCCAGGACGTGATCATCCGCCGTGAGCGGATGCTCGGCAAGAACGCCGTCTGGATCCCCGGCATGGACCATGCGGGCATCGCGACCCAGATGGTCGTCGAGAAGCAGCTCGCCGCGGAGGGGCTGACCCGCCACGACCTCGGTCGCGACGCGTTCCTCGAACGCGTGTGGGCCTGGAAGGAGACCTCGGGCGGGACCATCCTCAACCAGCTCCGCGTGCTCGGCTGCTCGCTCGACTGGGAACGCGAGGCCTTCACCTTCGACGAACCGCGCAACGTGGCGGTGACCAAGGTGTTCGTCGAGCTCTACGAACAGGGCCTGATCTACCGCGGCGCACGGCTGATCAACTGGGACCCGGTCCTGCACACGGCACTGTCGGACATCGAGGTGGAGCACGAGGAGGTCACCGGCGAGCTCGTGCACTTCCGCTACCCGTTCGCCGATGCCGGGGCGGCGGGTGGGATCGAAGGCGCGGGCATCGTGGTCGCGACCACCCGTGCCGAGACGATGCTCGGTGACACCGCCATCGCCGTGCATCCCGACGACGAGCGCTACGCCCACCTGGTGGGCCGCCACGTGCGACACCCGTTCCTCGACCGCACGCTGCCGATCGTGGCCGACGACTACGTCGATCCCACGTTCGGTTCCGGCGCGGTGAAGATCACGCCGGCTCACGATCCCAACGACTACGAGATCGGTCGGCGCCACGACCTGGCCATGATCGACATCATGGACGACGACGCGATCCTCAACCACGAGGGCGGCCGGTTCGCCGGGATGGGACGCTTCGATGCCCGCGTGGCGGTCAAGGAGGCGCTCGACGAGGCCGGGCTGCTCGTGAAGGTCGAACCCCACGTGCATCAGGTGGGGCACTCGTCACGTTCGGCCGCCGTGATCGAACCGCGACTGTCGGACCAGTGGTTCGTCGAGGTGCGTCCGCTCGCGGACAAGGCCATCGCCGCCGTGCAGGCGGGCGACGTGCGCTTCGTTCCGGAACGGATGGCCAAGCCGTTCGTCGAGTGGCTCGAGAACCTGCACGACTGGTGCATCTCGCGTCAGCTGTGGTGGGGCCAGCGCATCCCCGCCTGGCACCACGAGCAGACCGGGGAGATCCGCGTCTCCGCGGACCCCATCGACGAACCGGGGTGGGTCCAGGACCCGGATGTCCTCGACACCTGGTTCTCCAGTCAGCTGTGGCCGTTCTCGGTGTTCGGGTGGCCGGAGCAGACCCCGGAGCTGGCGAGGTGGTACCCGACCTCGACGCTGGTCACGGGCTACGACATCAACACCTTCTGGGTGTCGCGCATGCTGATGATCGGGCTGTGGTTCACCGACGAGGTGCCGTTCGCCGTCGTGCACAACCACGGGTTGGTCCGCGACGAGTACGGCAAGAAGATGTCGAAGTCGTTCGGCAACGTGATCGATCCGCTCGACCTGGTCGACAAGTACGGCGCCGACGCGACCCGGTTCGCACTCCTGCGCTCCGCCTCGCCCGGCACCGATGTGCCACTGGCGGAGGAGTGGGTCGAAGGGGAGCGCAAGTTCACCAACAAGCTCTGGAACGTGGTCGGGTTCGCCTTGTCGAACCTCGATGGGGTGGGACCCGGGGACCTGCCGGCCGCCGACGAGTTGTCGCTCGACGACCGGTGGATCCTGTCGCGGCTGCAGGAGGTGCACCTCGAGACCGATGCGGCGTACGCCGGTTACGACTGGGCCGTGGTCGCACGCAGCCTGCGATCGTTCGTCTGGGACGAACTCGCCGACTGGTACCTCGAGGCGGTCAAGTTGCGGGTCTACGGCGACGACCCGGCGGCGGCCACGGTCGCCCGCAAGGTGTTGGCCTCGGTCATCGACCACGTGCTGCACCTGCTGCATCCGGTGATGCCGTTCGTCACGGAGACGTTGTGGCGGGCGCTGACCGGCGCGCCCGGAGGCCGTCGATCACTGATGGTGGCTCCGTGGCCGGCCGCCCAGGCGATCCTGGCCGACCCCGAGAGCGTGCGGGGGTTCGGGGTGATCATGGACCTGGTGACCGAGATCAACCGCTTCCGGTCACAGAACGCGATCAAGCCCTCCGCCCGCTTCCCGCTGACCATCAGCTCGACCGAGGGGGCGCTGTTGCGCGCTCAGGCCGATCTGATCGCGTCGCTGGCGACCCTGTCGGAGGTGGTGGTGGTCGATGACCTCGACGACCGGCCCGGGACCTCGACGATCGTGTTCGGTGCGGGCCGTGCGCAGGTCGAGCTCGCCGGGCTGATCGACGTCGACGCCGAGGTGGCGCGCCTCGAGAAGGAGCGCCTGCGGGTGCAGGACGACCTCGAACGGGTCGACGGCAAGCTGGCCAACGCGGGCTTCGTGGCGCGTGCGCCGGCCGAGGTGGTGCAGCGCGAGCGCGACAAGCGCGACGAGTCCGCCCGGGTGCTCGTGCAACTGGGCGAACGCATCGATGCGCTCGCGAGCCTGCGCGGCTGACCGGCTCAGGCTGACCGGCTCAGTCGGAGGGTGCGACGCCCGGCCAGGTGGTCGCGCCGAGCTCGCGGGAGATGCCGATCGCGGCGTTGCGGACCGCGTCGATCGTCGCGCGCTCCGCCGGAAGCTCCGTGGTCGGTAGCACCACGCCGATCGCGCCCACCGAGACCCCCGTGTCGTCCACGATCGGCGCCGCGACCTCGGATTCGCTGAGCACGATCTCGTCCTCGGCGTGGGCGATGCCCTCGACCCGGATGGCGGCGAACTCCCGTTCCAGCTCGGCCAGCTCCACCACGGTGCGACCCGTCAGCCGCCGCAGGGGGGCGACCTCGCTCAGCGGCGTCCGGGGTGCCGGGTGGTACGCGAGCAACGCCTTGCCGAGCGCCGTGCCGTGAGCCGGGAGATCGACGCCGATCTCCCGCATCTGACGGCTGCCGTCGGGTCGCAACGCGTGGTGGAGGACCAGCACCGTGCCGCCCATCAACACCCCGACCCGGGCCGCGTAGCCCGTGCGCTCCGCCAGCGTCTCGGCCCACGGGACGCTGCGCAGGCGCAGTTCGTTGCTGTCGAGATAGACGTTGCCGAGGCGCAGCACCCCGGCGCCCAGCGCGTAGTGGCCGGCGCTGTCCTGTTCGACCAGCCCACGTGCGACCAGGGTCGCAACGATGCCGTGGACGGTGGAGATCGCCAGACCGAGCCGTGCGGACAGCTCGGTGAGACTCAGGCGCCGTGCGCCCTGCAGCTCCATCAGGATGCTGATCGCACGATCGACGGACTGGATCATGGCAGGAGCGCGTCGGCGGAGGTTCCCGGGGAACTCGCGGCGGCGTGCAGCGCATCGAACACGAGCGCCGACGAGCTGGCGCCCGGGTCCTGATGGCCCTCGCTGCGGACGCCGAGGTACGACGCGCGTCCCTTGCGGGCGCGCAGCGGCGTCGTGGCCGTCGCGCCCTCGTGAGCGGCCCGGGTCGCGCCATCCAGTGCCGTGGCCAGGTCGTGGCCGTGCCCGAGTCGGCGTTCCAGTTCGGCCACGCCGGGAGCGATCGCATCCACCATCGTCTTGTCGCCCACCACCGCCGCCCCCAGCCGCTGGACGGCATCGAGCGCCTCACGTAACCCTGCTGCGAGCGCCCGGGCGTCGACGGGGCCACCCTGCGGCAGGGTTCGTCCCAGGGTGGCGAACACCGTGCCGTACAGCGGCCCGCTGGCGCCCCCGATGGCCCGGATCAACGACCGCCCGACCTCGGCGAACGCCGCCGCGACACCCCGGTCGGGGGCGGCCTCGAGGTCGATCACCGCGGCGTGCAGTCCACGGGTCATGTTGGTGCCGTGATCGGCATCGCCGATGGCCGCGTCGAGTTCCGTCAGGAAGGTCTCGGCGTCGCTCAACCGCTCGTCCAGCGCCTGCACGAACCGGACGACGAACGCGTGGTCGATCGCGATCGACCCCTTCGAGGGCTCCGCGGGTATGGCCACCACCAGCTCCAGACTCGACTCCCGGCCCCGTTCCTGACCGGCCTGACCGGCCTGACCGGGGCCTTGACACCTTAGCTCCGTACGAGTTCGCTGAAGGAAGTTCGACCATGTCGAAATTCATTCGCACCCGGCCCGTCGTCACGGCCGGTGTGCACCAGCAGAGGGAGTCAGGGATGAAGAAGCTGATCAACGACCCGGAGGACGTCGTCAGCGAGGCGCTCGCCGGGATCGCGCTCGCCCACCCGGAGGTCACGGTCGATGCCGAGCTCAAACTGATCGTCCGGGGCGACGCCCCGGTGTCGGGCAAGGTCGGGATCGTCTCGGGTGGCGGCTCGGGGCACGAACCCCTGCACGGTGGGTTCGTCGGTGTGGGCATGCTCGATGCGGCCTGTGCGGGCGAGATGTTCACCTCACCGACCCCGGACCAGATGCTGGAGGCGACCAAGCGCGTGGACGGTGGTGCCGGGGTCCTGCACATCGTCAAGAACTACACCGGGGACGTGCTCAACTTCGAGATGGCCGCCGACCTCGCCAAGGCCGACGAGATCGAGGTCGAGGCCGTCGTGATCGACGACGACGTCGCGGTCCAGGACAGCACCTTCACCGCCGGCCGACGGGGGGTCGGGGCGACCGTGCTGGCGGAGAAGATCTGCGGCGCCGCCGCCGAGTCCGGCGCGACGCTGGCCGAGGTCGCCGACCGGTGCCGCCAGGTCAACGACAACGCGCGCAGCATGGGGATCGCGCTGACCTCCTGCACCGTGCCGGCCGCCGGGAAGCCGACCTTCGCCCTCGCCGAGGACGAGATGGAGCTCGGGATCGGCATCCACGGCGAGCCGGGCCGTGAGCGTCGCAAGCTGGGCACCGCCGCCGAGGTCGCCGAGCTGCTCGTCACCCCCGTGGTCGACGACCTCGATCTGGCCTCCGGGGACCGGGTGCTGGCGTTCGTCAACGGCATGGGCGGCACCCCGCTGATCGAGCTCTACGTGGTCTACAACGAGGTCGTGAAGCTGCTGAGCGGTCGCGGGATCGTGATCGAGCGCAACCTCGTGGGCTCGTACATCACCTCGCTCGAGATGGCCGGCTGCTCGGTCACCCTGTTGAAGCTCGACGACGAGCTCACCACGCTGTGGGACGCGCCGGTCAACACCTCCGGTCTGCGCTGGGGGGTCTGAGCATGGCGACCGACCCGGCGACCGAGACGGTGACCACCGATCAGCTCGTGGCGTGGTTCCGCGCGTTCGCGGTGGAGATCGAGGCGCACAACGAGGAGTTGACCGCGCTGGACTCCGCGATCGGCGACGGCGACCACGGGACCAACATGCGACGCGGGTGCCGCGCCGTGGTGGCGGTGCTCGATGCCGACACCCCCGAGGACGTCGCCGGGTTCGGTCGCGCCATCGCCATGCGGCTGATCTCCGCCGTCGGGGGGGCCAGCGGCCCCCTCTACGGCAGCTTCTTCCTCGCGTTCGGCACCACCGGCGGGAAGGTCGGGGAGCTGACGGGAGACCGACTCGCGGCGGCATGGCGGGCCGGGCTCGACGCCGTGATCTCGCGCGGGAAGGCGGGTCTCGGTGACAAGACGATGTTGGACGCGATGATCCCCGCGGTCGAGGCCCTGGAGGCCGGGGTCCGGCAGGGCTCGATCACCGAGGCCTTCGCCACGGCGGTCACCGCCGCGGACGAGGGTGTGCAGGCCACGATCCCGCTGCAGGCGCGCAAGGGGCGTGCCAGCTATCTCGGTGAACGCAGCATCGGTCACCAGGACCCCGGTGCGACCTCGACGGCGCTGCTGGTCCGCACCGCCGCCGACGTGCTGGGTCCCTGAGATGGCCGTCGGTATCGTCGTCGTCTCGCACAGTGCGGCATTGGCGGAGGCCGTCGCGGAACTCGCACGCGAGATGGCGGGACCGGAGTTGCGTCTGGCGTTGGCCGGCGGTGTCGACGATCCCGACGCACCGCTCGGCACGGATGCGATGCGGGTGCTGGCCGCCATCGAGGAGGTGGCCGGCGACGATGGGGTCCTGGTGCTCATGGACCTCGGGAGCGCGGTGCTGTCGGCCGAGTTCGCCCTCGACCTGCTCCCCGAGGATCAGCGGGAGGGCGTGGTGCTCTGCGACGCACCACTGGTCGAGGGGCTCGTGGCCGCGGCGGTGCAGGCCGCCGCCGGCGCGCCGATGGACCGGGTCGTCGCCGAGGCCAGGGACGGCCTGGCCGGCAAACGCGGTCATCTCGGCACCGACGGGGTGGGCGAGCCGGCGCCCCCGACCGCCGGATCGCCCCCGACCGCCGGATCGCCCCCGACCACCGGGACGGACGACGATGCCGTCCCGCTCCGCGAACGACGCTTGACGGTCACCAACCGGTTGGGACTGCACGCGCGACCGGCCGGTCGCATCGTCGGCCTGCTGGCCGGCCACGAGGCCGCGGTCACCCTGGAGAACGTGTCCGCCGACCGGGGCCCCGTGCGAGCGGACAGCCTCAACGCCATCATCACCCTGGGCGTGAGGCAGGGCCACGAGCTGGTGGTCCGCGGCCGGGGTCCCGATGC
>Ga0207421_10000135_pt1 | contig 85131 bp, 77 predicted proteins | sample SodLakKL_010_SED_4_FD_187542 | JGI IMG/M metagenome (GOLD analysis project Ga0207421, IMG submission 187542) | Alkaline sediment microbial communities from Lake Tanatar, Kulunda Steppe, Russia - 8KL_010_SED (SPAdes) (version 2) | ecosystem: Environmental > Aquatic > Non-marine Saline and... | reverse complement strand
TCTCGGGGTTCTTCACGGGATAGGCGCGAGCGATGTCGCCGCCTTTCACGGCGAGGTCGGCCCGTTCGCTTATGGGAAGTCTTTTGTCGATCTCACGGATCTTTTCGCGAGAATTGGCGTCGCCCAGGAGCCGGTTCACCCGGTCGGCCCGTTCAGAGGCCCTTCGGCCTTTCTCGAACACGTGCAGGGGGGTGAATCCTTTTTGATAGGTGGCTTCATGCAAGCTGCGGACGGTTTCCACCTTCGCGGCGAAGCTCTTGGAGAAACGCCATTCTTCGATGTCCAATCCGTCGACGACGGCCATGATGGCGAAAGCGGTGACCGCATCGAAACGGTACCGACTGCCGGCAAGGACAGAGACGGCCTTGTCGGAACCGAAAAGGGTTTGGGCGAAAGAGATTTCCAACATCGTCCGCAAGGCTTTTCTCGCATGGGGAGCGGATAGGAGCTTCAAGAGTTCATCCTGGACCCGTTCGATGGAAATCTCATGGATGAGATGCCTTTTTTCCCCGGCGGCCCGGGCGGTCTTTTCTTCCAAGGAAAAACCGAGGACGGCCTGGAAACGGAATGCCCTGAGCATCCTGAGCGCATCCTCCTCGAAGCGTTTCCCGGCATCGCCGATGGTCCGGATGAGCCCCTTCTCGAGGTCCTTCCGACCGTCGAAATGGTCTTTCACCCGGCCTTCATGGTCCATGACGAGCTGGTTGATCGTGAAATCACGGCGCGAGAGGTCGGCTTCCAAGGAGTCGCTGAAGGCGATTTCCCCGGGGTGGCGATGGTTGTCGTAGCGGCCTTCGCTCCGGTAGGTCGTGACTTCGAAGGCGAACCCGCCCTCGAGCACGGTGAGGGTCCCGAAAGCGGCCCCCGTCTCCTTGGTGCGTGAAAAAAGCTTTTTCACGTCGTCGGGACGGGCCGAGGTCGTGATGTCGATGTCCTTCGTGATTCTTCCCATAAGAAAATCGCGGACAAAGCCGCCGACGAAATAGGCTTCATGGCCCGCTTCTTCCAACCGTCGCAGGATTCTCTCACCGGTCTCTCGCAGTTTATCCAAATCGAACCACCACATAGGATTATACTATACAAGGACGGTTTTTTCCATGATAAGGCCCGTTTTCGGACAAAATTTGCTATGATGTTAGATAAGGGGGTGACCGCATGAAAAGTGTGAAAGAACGGGTGGAAACGGCTTTCACGGAGAAACGTTCGGAATTCGTCTCCGTCCTTTGTCCTGTTGAAAGCGAAGACGAAGCGAAATCCGTGCTCGAAGGCATCCGCGCGACCCACAAGAATGCGTCCCACAACTGTTTCGCCTATATCATCGGTGAGAGCGGTGCGATCAAGCGTTTCGACGATGACGGCGAGCCTTCGCAAACGGCGGGATTCCCCATCCTCGAAGTGCTACGGAAAAACGAGCTCACGAATGTGATTTGTGTCGTCACCCGCTACTACGGCGGTGTGAAACTGGGGGCGGGCGGACTCGTGCGCGCCTACAAGAAGGGCGCCTCTTCGTGTGTCGAAAAGGCGAAGCTGCAAGACATACGGACCATGATACGCTACCGTATCGCTTTGGACTTCGGCCAGGGCGGAAGAATCGAGGATTTCTTGCAGAAGGTTGCGAGAATCCTCTCCCGCGATTACACCGAAACGGGCGTGGTCTTCATCGTCGAGTTCGATGCGGCGAAGGAGGAGTCCTTCCTCGAAGAACTCCGCGACAAGACGAAAGGAGCGGCCGTGGCCACTCCTTCGCGATAGGAACGAATCTTCCTCTTTCAGTTGAAAAGGCGCTGGAAGAGCTCGATCAGATTCATGAACGCCTTCAGCACGAGATAGGAAAGCGCGATGCTCGTGAAGATGTAGACAATCTGTATCTGCCAGATTGCCCCCTTTTGGAAATGCTTGGTGATATCAAGACGCATGAAAGCCTTGAAGGTCACTGCGAGAATGAGGAAAAAGAACAGCACTTCGAAAATGTCGAGGAGTTGTTGTACGGCCATGAGACACCTCCTAGCGGATACTGCCGTCGCTTTCTTCGCCGGGACGCAGGATGCGGATCACGACGTCGTTGGGAAGACAGGTGAGCGGTTTGAACGGGGAATTCGTTTGTCCTTGGTGTTGACAGATGTTCCGGGGGCTCGTCTCGTCGATGACCTCGACCATGTGGTCGCGGTAGCGGATGGTGACGGGGCCGTTGTTGCCGGGGACGATGTAGAAGCGGCCCTCGCCGGCCTCTTCGGCGGAAATCTCCCTTCCGTCGAAATGGATGGCGAGAAGCTCGTTCACGTTTTCGATGTCGGTGGCGACGAAGACATCATCATCGTGCAATTCTTCGCTTCCGTCGACGAGAGCGATACTCAACACGAGCCGGCCTTTGTGATAGACGACGGCCGTGCCGTCGTCGAAACGCGTCCCATCTTGGAGGACGCGAACGGCAAAAAGGGCGGAGAGCGCCACAACAAGAAGTATCGCGATGAGCACGATGTCATTTCTCTTCATGGTCCCGCCCCCTTTTCTTTGCCGTTTCTCCAAAGACAGTATAACCGAAAACACACCCCTCACGCAACATTCCCGCCTCTTATCGCAACTTGGCCGGTGAGTGTTTTTTTCTTGTACATCTTTTGACATATCATCCAATACCTTCTATAATTTTTGAAGACTTGCCAAGCAATGGCAAGCATGATGATATCACAAATAATCCATGGGAGGATTCAACATGAAAAAAGCATTACTCACCATGATAGTCGCTTTCAGCGTACTCACCGTCGCGGCCTGCGACGTCACCGAGGAAGGCGAATACCGGCCCGGTCTGCATCTGGGCTATTCGGAAGGGGACCAACCGGCACTCGCCTACATCCATGTCGATGCCGACGGCTTCATCCGGGATGCGATCATCGATTCCGTCTATGAAGATGACGAGACAATAGTCACCAAGCGTCATTTTAACGGCGGTGAAGACTATGGGATGAGCGGCAGCGGCGATTACCTCTGGGTGGAACAAGTCGACATGCTCGCCCGATATGTCGTCGAAACCCAGGGCATGTTCGACTATGAACTCGATGAGGGTCGTCTCGTCGATCCCGCCGATGCCGTATCCGGCGTCACCGTGCGCGTGAGCAACTATGTCACGGCTCTCGAGAACGCCCTTGGAAGGGCCCGCCTCGCCGAAGGCGAAAGCCCCGCCGATTTCGATGTGCCCGCATTCGCGGGTGATGGCGCCTACACGAGCGGCATCCTCTTCGGCACGAGTCTCGCCGATGACGGCAGTTACGACTATGCCGTCGTCGCCGTGAACGAAAGCGGCCACATCGAACACATCAAGATCGACTCGGGTTATCGGGGCAATGATGACGTTGTGACCAAGCGCACGCTCAATCACGGTCTGGATTATATCATGAGCGAAGATGACGACTATCTCTGGGTCGAGCAGGTCGACATGCTCGCTGCCGACATCGTGGCCAACCAGGGTGAGATCGATTACGATCTCGACAACGGCAGGCTCACCGATGCCGCCGACGCCGTCAGCGGTGTCACCGTCCGGGTCCAAAACTATCTGGATGCGGTCGCCGACGCTTTGGATTGACTACATGCAGGGGGCTTTTTTGCCCCCTTTTTTCTGTTTTGCGACCTGGGAACCTCTTAGTCCTTTATGGTATAATGACGGTAGCCGGAAGGAAGGATGCACATGAAAGCCCGTCTCTTTTTGGTTGTTTTGACAATTGTCTTCGTCCTTTTTCCTTTGCGCACGACGCTTGATGCGGAAAGCGACTTGGCGAGGAACGAAAGGATCTACACACAGTATTTCGACACGACGATCGAGGTCGTCTTCCACACCGCGCCGGAAGGGGACCCCGAAACGGTTCTCGAGGGTCTAAAGACCCTTCTTTCCGAGATCCACAAGCTCGCCGACCGTTTCGAGAGCTATGAGGGTATCACCAACGTGAAGACCATCAACGAAAATCCTTCCCACCCCCACGAGGTCGATGCGAGGCTTTTCGAGATGATAGCCGTGGGTGAGGAGTATCATGATCTGACGCACGGCTATTTCAACATCGCCCTCGGTCCCGTCATCGATATCTGGCAAGAGCGGTTAGACCTTTGCGAAGGGCTCCATTGCGAGCTGTCCGAGGACGTTCTTCCCACTCGCGAAGAGCTCGAGGCGGCGGATGAACACACCGACATCAAGGGTATCACGCTGGATGAAGACGAACTGACGGTGAAAATCGAGGAGGGCATGAGTCTCGATCTGGGCGGCATCGCCAAAGGCTATGCCGCGAAACATGCCGCAGAATACCTGAAGGACGCCCCGCATGTCGAGGCTTTCATCCTGAACGCCGGCAACTCGAACATCGAGGTGTATGGAGAGAATCCGCGGACCGATGACGATCTATGGGTCATCGATGTGATCGACCCGACCTTCGAGCCCGATTTCTGGTCCATCCTCCGGGGCGAAAGCGAATATTTCGCCAGGGTCTTTCTCGAAGATGGCGATTCGATCGTCTCCAGCGGCAATTATGAGCGCTATTTCGATGTCGACGGGGTGCGCTACCACCACCTCATCGACCCCTACACCCTCTATCCGACGGGCACGCTCGAGACGGAAGCGCAAGGCAACCCGTTTATCGATCGGCTGCTCTGTAGACGGGGCGAGGAGTATCCCCTCGGTGTCTGGATGACGACGGATGACCCTTTGGCGGGCGACATCCTCGTCACGGCGGCCTACCTCATGCCGATCGAGGAATCCTTGGCGTATGTGGAAGGACTCGAAGGAATGGAGGCCCTCTATTACACGAACCATGACCGTATTCTCACGACTCCCGGTTTCACGGCCGAATATTTCAAAAACCACACGCCGCAAGACATCGATGATCGTTCCCCCTGCATCGTGCCGATCGTGGTGGGTGGCGGAGCGCTCCTTCTCGCGGGGGCCGTGGCATTGATTTTCATAAAGCCCGTCTGAGATTGGCCCTCGGCCTTGCAAGCGCTCCGGGCTTCCTTGTATGGGAACAATCAAAAAAAACTCCCGACCGGGAGTTTTTTCATTCATCATGACTGTAAGCTCGCAATTTCTCTTTGATGGTTTCCACCGACTTTTTGGCGATGAGACCGGTGAGGATGCCGGTCGGGACGGAGAGCGCCAAAAAGATCGGCAAGATGAAGATGACCTCTTCCGTCGCGAGGATGAACATCGCCATGAGAATCTGGCCCACGGCATGGAAGAAGGCGCCGGCCACACTCACGCTGACGATGGTGAAACGACCGGTGGTTTTCAAAGCATACATGGCCAAGAACGCGGCGAGTCCGCCCGAAAGGGAAAGGAGGAACGTGATGATTGTGCTGCCGGGGGCGAGGAAACCGACGACGAGTATCCTGAGGATGAGCACCAAAAACGCGTCCTTCGGTGAATGGACGTAGAGCAGGATGAGCACGACGACGTTCGCGAGCCCGAGCCGCACCATGGGGAGACCGGTGAAACCCATGAGGACGAGGCGCTCGACGATGTTCAAGACGATCGATACCGCGAGCAATATGGCCAGCAACACGAGCCGGCGGGTGTCACGCTTCATAGGGGATTCCTCTTTGTCATGTTTTCAGCGGTAGTAGTGTAACACGCCCCCCCCTTGCGGGCAAGGAAAAGGGGCGAGAAAAAAGGAGGATGGGCCCCATCCTCCTTTTATGGACTACTCTTTGGCGGCATCCAGATCGAAGCAGGCCACCCCGACGGTGCCGGTGCCGGTGTGGGCGCCGATGACCGGGGTGATGGGGGCCGCGTAGTTCTTGTTTTTGGGGTGGATGGCGTCGATGCGTTTTTTCACGTACTCGAAACCTTCCTTGTTGTCGGAAGTGTTGTACATGATCGCGAAATTGTCCAACCCCTTCAACTCTTCAAGGATGAGGTCGACCATGCGTTCAAGGGATTTTTTCTGGGTGCGGATTTTTTCATGAGGGACGATTTTGCCTTCGTCGTTCACCTTGAGGATGGGCTTGATCTTGAGGATGCGTCCCAAAAATCCGCTCGCGCCGGAAAGACGGCCGTTCTTGACGAGAAGCCGCAGATTGTCGACCATGAAGAACTGCGTCCGCGCCGTGCGCAAACGCTCGAGATAGGGGACGATCTCCTTGGCGGTCTTTCCTTCCTCGATGAGCCGGAGCGTCTCCAAAGAGAGGAATCCCTCGCTGATGGCGGCGTTCAGTGTGTCGACAAGATGGATCTCGAGTTTTCCCTCATACGAGCGTTTGGCCATCTCGCAGGTCTGATAGGTGCCGGAGAGTTGGCTCGAGATGGTGTTGATGATGACCTCTTCGTAGCCTTTCTCCTCGATGGTCTCCAAGGTCTCGCTGATTTCCCCGAGAGACGGCATGGAACTCGTGGGAACGAGGTTCTGGTCGTTCTTCAAAGCCGAGTAGAAGTCGCCAGCGTTCAAGTCCACGAAGTCGTCATAGGTTTTGTCACCCATGATAATCTTGCAGCGGATGATGAAGAGGTTCTCGTGGGCAAGGTCCAAGTAGTCGAGACAGCCCGTGCTCACAGCTATGACAGCCGTTTTTTTCATGACAACTCTCCTTTTCTATTCAAAAATTTGTATAGCAGGCTCAATGGCCAAAACAACACACCCAAGGCGACGATGAGCGACCAGGGACGTCCGAGGTGTTCATGGTCGGAAAAGAGCACGAAGTTGACGAGGACGAGGATGCCGATGATGAGCGCGGAAGAAAGCGCCGAGAAAAGAAGGGCGTTCTTGTTCTTGATGAGGATTCGCATGCGGAGGTGACGCCGTTTCTCTTTATCGATCGAGGGATCGTGATAGTCCTCGGCGTCGCCGAACTCCTCGATGGTCTTGTCGATGGCCTCGACTTCCGTCAAACCCTGCTCCTTGAGATCCTCGACCTTCTCCTTGAGCATCTCCGCGAGTTGTTCATGGCTTTCTTCCGGGGTCGGGGCATGGTGGAACACGTCCTTGGCGAATTTCTCGATCCTTTTCATGATTTATCCTCCATGAAGATGCCCATGATGTCTTGCAGGTGGTGCCACTCTTTCTCTTTTTCCTTGAGATAGGCGCTGCCGAGGGTTGTGATGCGATAATAGCGCCGCTTACCTCCGTGGCTCTTCTCGCCGATGTAGGAGGTGATGAGTTTGTTCCTCTCGAGGCGCTGCACCGTCGAATAGAGCGTCGCCTCTTTCATTTCGAAACGGCCGTCCGTGCGGCTTTTGATCTCTTTGGCGATTTCATATCCGTAGCGGTCTTTTTCGGTGACGAGTTTCAAAACGAGTGTTTCCAGATGGCCGCGCAGGACATCGGAGCTTATCATCAACTGTCTCACCCCGCGGTGGGATTCAATATTTGTCTTTGAAATAGGCGGAGAGTTTCTCCAGCGACTCGATCAGGAGTTCATTCTCCTCGAGCGCGAGATCCTCCAGGGTCGCATCGATCATCTCTTCGTGGAAGTCGTCATGGATTCTGAGCATTTCTTCCGCCTTGTCGGTGAGACGGATGAAGACTTTACGTCTGTCTTCGGGATTCGAGTAGCGTTCGCAATAGCCTTTCTTCACCAGCCGGTTGATCGAGGATGTGAGGGTGCCGACAGTGACGCGGAGACGTTTCGCGATGTTGGACATCGTCGCCTCCTCGCTCTTTTTCACCGCTTCCAACACATGCACCTCGTTCATGGAGAGTTCGACGCCTCTTTTTCGCAGATGTTCCTGCTCGATAGAGAGGATGTGGTTGAACACTTCAACGAGCAATTCGTTGATGACTTTTTTTGCTGTGGACGCCATCTTGTTTCCTCCCTCTTCCCGTATCATTCCATTATAACGGATGTGTGGGGAAATTTCATTTCTTTTTGACAATCCAACCGATAGCGATGGTGCCCGGTCCGGCATGGGCGCCGACGACGGGGGTCAAAGGATAGTCCTTCACTTCTTTGAGTTCCGGACGGCGTTCCAAGAGCCCTTGGCGGACTTCTTCCAAGACATCATGGGCGTTCGCGTGGGCGATGAACACTTCGATGTCCTTCTCTTTCCTTTCGGCGGCGAACTTGTCCAGCATGCGTTGCATGGCTTTCTTCCGCGTGCGGATCTTCTCGACGGGCTCGATCCGTCCATCCCGCGAGAGATGCAGCATCGGCTTGACTTTCAGTAGGGAGCCCACGAAACCTTGGGCGCCGGAGAGCCGGCCGTTCTTGACGAGATACTTCAAGGTGTCCACGGAAACAAAGATGCCGTGATGCTCGCGGATCCAGACCAGTTCGTCGATGATTTCGGTGACCTTCTTGCCTTCCTTCGCCATCTCGGCGGCGCGAAGCGTCATGTAGGCTTGCGGATAGGAGACGGAAAGCGAATCGAAGACTTGGATGTTCACGCCGGTGATCATGGTCGAGGCGATTTTCGCCCCCTCATAGGTGCCGGAGAGTCCGCTCGAGATGGTGATGAAGATGATGTCGGTGAACCCTTCCTCTTTCATCTTTTCGTAATGTTCGAGGATGACGCCTGTGGCCGCTTGCGCCGTGGTGGGGTGGAGTTCCGGCTTCTCGTTCAACATGTTGTAGAAGTCTTCGGCCTTGATGTCGACGAAATCTTCGTATTCCTCCTCACCGAAGATGAGAGTGGAGCGGATGACGCGGATGTCGTAGTCATGGTCGAGATAGTCGATGCCCGAGTTTCCGCAGGCGATGATACCGATTTTGCTCATTGTTGCCTCCCTGTTTGTTTGATAATCAAAGTTTATCAGGAAAACGGGACGGTGTCAATGGAAGCGGGGGGGGATCAAGGCCTATTCGTCGCTTCTTCCGTTTGTTTTCCTTCCTGTTTTTTCCCACAGTAGGGACAGCTGTCGTCTTCGGGATAGAGGGGAGCCTCGCAGTGGGGGCACGGCTTCATGCTTTCTTTCCTCTTTTTCTCTTCTTTTTGGATGCCAAGGATGCCGCTCGTGATCTCGGCCGCGAAGAAAAGCGCGGAAAAAAGGATGATCCCGACGAGCAAAAACACCACGTTGAGCCTCTCTGAAAAAAAGGAGAGAGCGACAAAGAGGATACCGGTGATAACGGCCAGCACGAAGAGGAAAAACGAGATTCTCGTCTTGAACATCAATAGAGCTCCAAAACGGTCTCGCCGCGGTTCATGGTGTAGCGGCGGCGTTTGATGCGGTTGCTGCGGATGGCGTTCGGGTCCGAGACCATGTCTCGAAGATTCTCGCCGCCGCGGTATCCGTGGATGATGCGGATGGCGGTGACCTCTTCGGAGGCGTCACGGATCACTTGTTCGATATGTTTTTGGGCATCAAAAGCCGTCATGCCGTGGATGTCGACGACGATTTCCAAAGAATCACTCCTCAACGTTACGGAATGGGCTCATCTTCAAAGGTTTCGGGATGCGGCCGTGTTTCTCGAGATGTTCTCTGACCAGACAATCGAGGGTCTCTCTTCCTTCTTCGAGACGGGCGGTATCGACTCCGTAGGCGAAGGGGCAGCTCTTGAGGCAGATGCCGCAATCGGTGCCGAAGGATTGAAACATCTTGAAGCACTTGTGTTCGTCGAAGGCCGCCCGGCCTTCGGAAAAAGGTTTTATGGCCCGGGTGGGGCAGTTCATGAGACAAAGCGCGCAACGCTCGCAGAAGTCGCTGATGATGACTTCCCGCTTCTTCCTCTCTTCAATCGGGGCGTCGGTGAAAACGGCGCCGAGACGGATCGCGGGACCCTCGGTCGGATGGACGAGGACATGCATCATCCCTCTTTGGCCGAGATTCGCCCTTTCGGCCAAGGCGACGAGCGGCGCGATATAGTGGTGTTCTCCCGTGAAAAGGGCGCGATAGCCCTTTTTCTTCAGGAATCGTGCCACCGACGCTCCGGTCTTTGCCACGCGGTAGTAGGCCTCCTTTCTCGCATAGAGCGTTTCGAGACGCGGCGCGAAACGGAGGAGCTCTTTGTCCATCTCGACACAGAAGATGAGCGCGCGAGGGTAATCCGCACGCACCTTCGCCCCGTGCCTTTTACCGGGACGGATTCCGTCCACTCCACCGTGGTGGCTGTAGAAATCGTCAAGACGAAGCGTTAGGGAGGCGACATCGCACGCACCGGCTTGTTTGGCGAAAGCGAAGAGTTCCTCATTCGTCAAAGCTTCCCGTGTTTTCGCCGGTTGCAAACGCATCGTTTCTTCGTGGAGCTTCACCGCACGTTTGTCGAAGTCTTCGATCAACGGGAGATATTTCTCTTTGAAGGCTTCGCTCTCTTTGAGATTTTGCCAAAAGTCCTTGTCGCGAATCGGATCGTCCTTCTTCCGCAATGCTTCCTTGTCGGAATAATACGCCCGGTAGCGGTCGGTCCCCTTCTCGAGGCGGATGCGCGAAAAGAGGGTGTCCCTTTCGTCATAGTTCTTCGAGATCGAGCGCACCGGAGAAATCCCCTTTCACGATCATCTTGAGCAGTGTCAACACGTGATGGCGCATCTTCATTTGGCTTTCTTCGCTCATACCGCCGACATGGGGACTCATGACGACATTGTCGAAACGTTCCAGGGGGTAAGCGGAAGGTGGTCCTTCTTCTCCCGCTGCGGGGTAGTTGAACCAGACGTCGCTGGCAAAACCGGCAAGCGTCCCATCCCGCAAGGCTTCATAAAGGGCTTCTTCTTCGACGATGGGACCTCTGCCGACATTCACGAGCCATTTGCCTTCCATTTTTTTGAAGATGTCTTTATCGAAAGCACCCCGGGTGGAATCGTTCAAGGGAGCGCTTATAACGACGATATCGCTAGCCGCGACCAGACCGGCAAGGTCGAAGACGGTCTGGGCATCGCCATAGTCCTTGCCGCGGTCGATCACGAAGATTTCCACACCGAAAGGGCGGACGAGGTCGTGATAGGCGCGGCCGATGCGGCCGTAGCCAAAAAGTCCGACTTTCTTTCCATACAGTGAATTCCACCGCCTGCCGGTGAGGAAGCTCTTCTTCGACCAGTCGCCTTCTCTGAGCCTTCGATGATAGGCGACGATCCTTCCCAGAAGCGTGAGCGTGAGCTGCAAGGCTCTCTCTGCCACATAGGGCGAATGGACGGTGGTGTTGAAGAGTTTGAGTCCCTTCTTCTTCATGAGATTGATGTCGATGCCCGCATGTGAGGTGAAGGGGATGATCACACCCCGGAGGTTCTCGTGGTAATCCGCTTCCGTGAACTTCCCTTGTATGAGCCAATGGGCATCCATGGCCCCCTGGGCGAGTCCGATGCCCGCGGGAAGCTGTCTTCGCAAGAAATCGCGGTATTCTTCGTGGGGGGAATGGACTTTCATGATCGGTCCCCTTTCTGCATCACGACAATCATTTCGTGGTCGGTATGGCGGAGGAAAAGGCCTGTCTTTTCCGCCAACACGTGAAAGGCGTCTTCGGTGAAAAAACCGATATGCGAGGGATCCCGTCGATACCACCAGTCGAGGAAATCTTCGTCGGCAGGCGGGCGGAACTTCGTCATGACGGCGAGGATTCCACCTTGTTCCAGAAGGGAAGCGAGCCGTTTCGTCTCCTCCAAAGGAAAACGGAGGTGCTCGAAGACTTCGGTGGCGGTTATGGCTCCGTAGGTGTCAAGAAAGACGGTCTTGTCGGGGTAATAGAACGGATCATAGCGACGTACCGAAAAGCCCCTCCGGAGGAGGAGCTCGAAAAGGACCGGGCCGGGGCCGCACCCGAATTCCAAGGCGTGGGAGGGGGTTTGGAAAGGATGAACCGCCCGGTCGAGGAAATCCGCCAACATGCGGACATACCCCTCGTTTTCCATGGTGTTCTCGTGTCTGTCGTAGACCGCTTTTTCCGCTTCGGCTTCAGGGTGGAAACGCGCCTTCTTCCGTGTGAAACCGCAAGAAGTGCAGACATCGTGGACGATGTGCAACTGTTCATCGCGCAAAGGCCGTGTCTCGTTTTCGCAGATGACGCACTCAGCGGAAGGTCTTCTTGAACTCATGGATGAACTGGTCCAATCCCACCATCAAGAAAAGATGGAGTTTTTCCTCCTCTTCGGCGCGGACATCGATTTCGAACGCATCGCCGAAAGGGAATACCTGTTTGGATATCTTCGCCAAAAGACGGTCGTCCTCTTTCAAGGCGAAATCGTGCTGATAGAAGGAACCTTCGAGTTTCAGGGATTCATCACCCAAAAGGACGGTGAATTTGGGGCGGAAGAATCCATAGGTCCTTTTGATACGACCGATTCTTTGATTTTCGGCAGTAAGGATGTCATATTTCCTTGTGAAACCGAGTGTGCAACGTTTCTGCAGCCTGAGGATCGTGTTTCCGTCGTTATCGGTCATCTCCAACCTCTTCAGGCGCAGGAAAAAACGCCCTTTCATTTTGAAGAGGGGGTTTTGGTTGAAATCGCGGATGATAAAATCCTTCTTCTTCGCAAAATGCGAAGGATTGATATAGTATTTCAAAGCGGAGCCTCCTTGAGAGTCGTTCCCCTTCCTTATCCGTATTATACGACAAAGACCCGCATTAATAAAGCGGAGAGAGCACATTTCGCTTTCCCATCCCGCAAATTGATTTGTTTATTTTCCCCCAAAGGATGGTTTGCATCAAACAAGGTCGTTGGCGTATAATGGGCTTGAAAGCTTCTGCTCAACACTTCCCCCCACATCGATCGGAGGAGTTGCCCGGATGCATCCGCAAAGGTTGAAGAACCGTCTGGATTACCCGTTGAAGAAAGCGGACTCGTACGTCCTCTATTGGATGCAACAATCACAGCGCATGGAAAACAATTTCGCTCTCGCGCACGCCGCGAAAGCGGCGAACGCTTTGTCCCTCCCCCTCCGGGTCGTCTTTTGCGTGGCGGAAAGTTTCCCCGAGGCGAACGCGCGGCATTACGCGTTCCTCTTGGAAGGGTTGAAGTCGCTTACCGCCTCGTTCAAACGGATGGGCGCCGATTTCCGTGTGGAGATCGGCGCTTTCGAGGATGTGGTGGCGCGCCACATGGAAAAGGCCGCGCTCTTTGTCATGGACAAGGCCTACCTTTGCGAATTGCAAAAGGTGCGGGACCGGCTCGTCGAACATGCGGAGAGTCTCTCCTTGCGGGTCGACGAGGTCGAGAGTGAACTCATCGTCCCGGTGGAAGTCGCAAGCGACAAGGTCGAATACGCCGCGAGGACAATCCGACCCAAGATCCTCAAGCGACTCGAGGAATTCAGCGAAGAGGCCTCCATTCCCGCCTTGCGGGTGCGGCGTCCGTTCAATCCCGGTCTTGTCGAATTACCCATGGAAGAGACCATCAAGAAACTGAACGTCGACAAGACCATGAAAAAGAGCTTCTACTTCCACGGCGGGGAGAAAGAAGCCCAACGCATGTTGGCGGAGTTCTTGGAAGAGAGGCTCGCCGATTATCACGAAAGCGCCGACCCCGGAGAATATTTCACCAGCAAGCTTTCGCCCTATCTCCATTTCGGCCACATCTCGCCGCTTTCCATCCGTGCGGCTGTGGAAGAGAGACTCACCGAACGCGATGTCCCGCCCCATGCGGCCGAGGCCTTTTTGGAACAGCTCATCGTGCGCAGGGGGCTCGCTTTCAATTTCGTCTATTATCACGAAGGCTATGACGAATTCGAAAAGATGACGCTTCCTTGGGCCTATGAGACCATGGAGCGCCATCTCGAGGATGAACGGGAACATCTCTACACCTTGGCGGACTACGAGAAAGAAAAAGACGAGACGCATGACGAGTACTTCAACGCCGCCATGCGGGAGATGAAACGGACCGGCCACATGCACAACACGCTCAGGATGTATTGGGCCAAGCAGATCATCCGCTGGAGTAGTGATTACAAAGAAGCCTACGAGACGATCCTTTGCCTCAACAACAAATACTTCCTCGACGGAAGGGACCCGAATACGTATGCCGGCATCGCCTGGTGCTTCGGAAGACACGACCAGGGTTTCGAGGAACGGCCCGTCTTCGGCAAGCTCCGCCCCATGGTGGCGAGGGGGCTCAAAAGGAAGTTCGATATCGAGAGATATGTCGCCTATGCGAAAAGGCTCTGACTTCAGAGGTCGTAGGCGGTCATGATGCGGGCGGGCGTCTTCCTCAGAAGCATATAGAGCGGCAGAAGCCCGAAGAGGAGATTCAAGGCGTAGATGGCGAGAAGACCCGTGGATACGGTGAAGAAAGAGATGTCGAAGAGGCTCAGGATTTCCGCGGCCTCTTTTTGTATGACATGGAGGATGTAGGTCATGAGGGAAAAGCCGACAAGAGAACTCACGGAAGTGAGAATCACGACCTCGAGGAGGAACATTTTCAGAATGTCTGCACGCCGGACGCCCAAAGACCTGTAGACGCCGATCTCATAGATCCTTCCCATGAGGGAAGAGCGGATGATGAAGAAGAAACTGAGGGCGGTCGCGCCGAGCGCCACGGCGGAAAAGACCAAAAGTCCGCTCACGGCCCCCATGCGCATCTCCCGTTGGCGGTCGAGTCTCATCCGGTAGACGTTCTCATAGTCTTCACCGGCAGCGGTGAGGTATCTTTCCAGTGCGGAAGGATCGTCCGTGTAGAGTTCACGGGTCGTTCCTTCCTCGTGGCTTGTCGCATAATGATGGGCGGAAAGGTCGTCATCGGAAAGAAGGAGGCGTCCGGTCGCTTTGCCTTCCACGCTGTAGGAGCCGACGACATCATAGGTGATGTCGTCGATGGTGATCGTCTCGTCGGCAAAATCCTGAGGCGCCATGGCTTCGGGGAGAAGGATCTCGCCCTCATTTTGGATGGGTTCACCGCGTTCCAAGACGAAACCGTCTTCGTCCGCATAGAAGGATAGTGGCGCGAGTTGGCCGTGGAGGAAGAAACCGACACTCGCAGGTAGAGCGAATACGGCCTTGACATCGGTGTCGATGATGCCGACGATGCGGAAGGCTTCGCCGAGATCGCCTTCCCCTTCGTGGTGGACGATTCCCATGAGGTCGTCATAGGTGGTGATGCCGCTCGCACGGTTGGTGCGGTTTTGGATGATCCCGTCGGCCAAAGCCCGTCCGATGACGAGTTCGCCCGCCGCTTCGGGCATGCGTCCTTTGAGCATGCGTGTGCCCTCTTCCTGACGGATGTCGAAAAGACGGGCGTTTGTGTTGATGGTCCGTCGCGTCTGATAGAAGAAGGGAATCCCGAAAGCGAAATCCTCTGTCCCCGTATCGAGGCCGTGGCCCGTCAAGGGCGCATCCTCGAAGGAAGCGAGAAATTCTCCATACGTCGCCCTTTGTCCGTCCTCGACATGGAAAGTGTATTTGGGCTCTTGCAAGAATTCGCTCTCGTCGATGACGATGATGTTGGCGAGGGTGTAGAGGGCGAAGGCGAACATGGCCGCGCCGAAGGCGAAGCCGGCATAGAGGAGTTTCGAGAGTTTCGTGCTCTTTTTGATTCTCGAGAAGGCGCGGCCGGCCGCGTGTTTCAGCTTGAAAAGCGGCCTTTCGCGTTTTTTCGTGATGGGAAAACGCGTCGAATAGTCGAACGTCGGCGGCGTCTCGGTGATGGCTCCGTGTTCTTTCGCGGTCGTCTCATACACACGGGTCTCGCTTTGTCCGGTGAGACGGTGCACGCTCTTGAAAGAACCTTCGTCGATATCGAGATAGAGGGTTTTGTTCTTGACGATGAGCCGGGCTTTCAAGGGGCCTTCGACGGAATTGTCGGAATAGATCGAGATGGAGGTGTTCTCGTCTTCCATGCGCCCCTTCGCTTCAAGGTCGCCAAGATAGATGTTCTGCATCGAGGCGGCTTCGAAGACCCGGTCGGAATGGTTCTTGCCGCTATGTTTTATGCGGCCGTCCTCGATCTCGATGATGATGTCGCCGTAATGGCGGGCGAGGTCTTGTTCGTGGGTGACCATGATGACGAGTTTCTCTTCGCTTATGGCCTTCAGGATTTTCATGATCTCAACGGTGTTCTTGCTGTCGAGGTTGCCGGTGGGTTCATCGGCGATGATGACGGCGGGGTCCTTGGCAAGGGCTCTGACGATGGCGATGCGTTGTTGTTGGCCGCCCGAGAGCTGGTTGGCCTTGCGGAGTTTGAAAGGACGCATGTTCACGAGATCGAGGAGATGGTTGATGCGCTGGCCGATTTCGCGTTCGTCCTCGATGCCGATCATCTGCAAGGTCATGCGGATGTTCTGATAGACGGTCTCGTGCGGGAGAAGATAGTATTGTTGGAAGACATAGCCGATCTCGGAACTTCGGAGCTGATCGAATTGAGCGGGGCGGTATTTCTCGATTGTGTCGCCGTCAAAGGTGATTGTGCCCTTGTCGGCCTTGTCGAGGCCGCCGATGACGTTCAAGAGTGTGGTCTTGCCGGAGCCCGAGTCCCCGAGGAACATCACGAGGCCTTTGTCGGGGAATTCGAGATCGATGGAATCGAGGACGTGCAGTTCGTTCCTTCTGCCCTTGTTGAAGGATTTGTCGATTCCTTGCAAACGGATCATGCGACATCACCCGCTTCCCGGAAGGCGGTCGTGACCGTGTCCCGGTAAAGACGTGAATTGAACCGGGCGGCTAGAAGGACACTCAGGACAAGCATCACAAGGATCATCACGAGATAGTTCCCCACATTGAAGAAATGGAGATAATCGGGGATAGGAGTGCGGACGAAACGGTTCAACACGAGGAAGCCGAAGACGAGGCCGAGAGCGATGACCATGGTGGAAGCCGTCTCGGCGACGTTCAACCGGTGGATGTCTTTTTGTCGTGCTCCGAGGCTCCTCAGGATCACAAAGTCTTTTGTGCGTGCCTGCATGACGTTCTTCAAGGCGATATAGGAGAGGAAATAGAGCACCAGAAGCAGCAAGAACGAAAAGCCGCCCTGGAAGATCCGCACCACCGTCCCGAGGATGGCGTCGACTTCCGAAGTGTATGCAGCGGGATAGACATAGTTGTAGGTTTCGCCGTCCAACGTGTCCATGACCTGCTGGGCATCATGGCTGTCCCGCACGACGAGACCCACCTGGTGGCGTCCGATTTCATCAAAGAGGTCGGTGAGGGTTTCCGTGTTCATGGCGACGCCCCGGCTACGGTCCCCTGTCGTGATTTCTCTCACTTCCACGGTGGACTCGTGGATCTCATCGGTGAAATCGTTCTCGATGAAGAAACGCATCGGGTTGCCGACGAAATCCTCGTCGGGAACGCCCGCGAAATAGCCCGTCTTGATATGTTCGCTCACGACGAGTTCGCCTTTGTCGATATCGTCATCGAAATGCAAGAAATAGTGTTCCAGCTTCACGGTGCCGAAATCATCAATCTCCAAAGACGGGGGGTGATGGGGAATAAAAGCCTTGAGTCTGGCGAAATCGCTTGGGAAGAAGTCGTCGTGGAAGTGGATATGTCTTTGGTAAGTGGCCGGGGTTTCGGCGGCGATGCCGACAATCTCGAAATGCATGAAATCCCCGATATCATCGGTGGGGGTGTCCCGAGGACCGTGGAACCCTCCAAAAAAGGTGGGGTCGCTGGGAACGGCCAAGAACTCGCCGACTGCATAGGGCTCGGTCGCGACAATCTCATGCTCGTTCTCGGGAAGTCTTCCCGCCGAAAGGTCGCGGGGTGTGAGCGCACTCGCGTGCTGGATGCGTGCGGCATCCATGTGCCACTCGTCGATCTCGGGGGCGGTCACCCCGTCCGAAGGTATGATACGGAGTTCCTCGTCGAAAAAGGCGTCATACGGTGCGACCGCCCGGATCAGGGACTCCGCCCGGAATGTCTCCAGTTCGTCGTCGGTGAAGGCCTCCCCGTCTCGACGCGTGACGACGATCCGGCTTTCGGTCGTGTTGCGGAAATGGGGGTGGAATTCCATCGCGGAAGCGTGGGTCTGTCGCACATAGGAGCCATACGTCATCGCGAAGACGAACACGATGAAAAGGCTCGCGAAAAGGACGAAGAGACTCTTCTTCGGCATGGCGACGATGTTTTTCATAGCGATGGAAAAAAGCGTCAAAGGGGAAATCTCATCCAGAGGGGATTTTTCCGTTTTGACGCTTTCATGGGTCCTTGACGACTTGATGGTCTTGTCTTCTATGATTTTTCCGTCGAAAAGGCGGAGATGACGGGTGGCGTATTCTTCGGCGATCTTTTGGCTGTGGCTGACGAGGAGGACGAGTTTTTCGACGGAAAGTTCTTTCAAAAGGTCGAGGATCTTCTTCCCGGTATTCTTGTCGAGGTTCCCCGTCGGCTCGTCCGCGACGATCACGGGGGCGTCCTTGGCGAGAGCGCGGGCGATGGCCACACGCTGCTTTTCGCCGCCCGAAAGTTTGCTCGCGCGCTGGTTGCGTTGTTTTTTCAGCCCCACGCGGTCGAGGATTTCTTTGACTCTCCTTCTTCTTTCCAGCTTGCCCATCCCCGAGATCATGAGCGCGACATCGATGTTTTGATACACCGTATAGGCGTCGATGATGTTGTAGCTTTGGAAGACGAAACCAATCGTCTCGCGGCGGTAGTGTTCAAAATCCGCACCCGAAAAATGGCTCGTCTCTTTACCGTCGATGAACATCTCGCCGGCTTCATAACGGTCGAGGCCGCTCACGACGTTCAAGAACGTGCTCTTGCCGCTACCGCTTTCACCGGTCACGACAACGAACTCGCCGCGCTTGAAGGTGACGGAAATGTCTTCGAGCGCTTTCACGACATTCCCGTTGTCATGGTAGTATTTGCTGACGTTTCTGAGTTCGATCATCAGGCATTCCCCGCTTCCTCTAAACAAACCTATTATAGCATTCCCGATGCGCTCTGGAAAGGAAAAAACACGGCGTTTCAGACCGTCTTGACGAATGCGGCATTGTTGTCGATGGTCGTTCCCTTGAAACCCATGCGTTTCAGATAGCGTTCATGGGTCTTCTTCGTGGTGAAAGCGAGGAAACGCTCATAGCCATCGCGACGGAAGCGGTCGTTTTTTTCTCGAAATTGTGGGCGCCGGTCTTGAAATCCCATAAGCGGCGAAAATGGCGGCCCCGCAGGTGTTGACGATGCGGAGTCTTTTCAGTGATCGCATCAAGAACGACACGAGGATGGTGAGACTCGCGGCATAACCCAACCATTCGCTTGTATCCATGTCGACCACCTCCAATCCGGACGACATGATAGCAAAAACCTCGGGAATTTGCATCGGATATCACCTCTTGATACCGCATCCGCAAAAATATGATAAAATATTCATGAACAAGCAATCCCAAGAGACCGGGTGATACGATGAAGGAACGGATGTTTTCTGTCGACCGCGCACAAAAAGCCCTCGCCTTCTTGACCTGTGCCGTCTCGGTGTTGATCGGCCACGCTTTCACGGTGGGGATGTATGAAGCCAGCATCGTGTGGCCGGCTATCGGTTTCGCGTTCGGCTTCTTGTTCGTGTATCGGCAATCGGACATGACGGTGGCGGTCTTTTTGGGGCTTTATACCGGCTATCATGTGAGCGGCCAGTTTTTCATCGGCACCGAGGAACTCGGCATTGTCATCATGCGCGGTTTCTTGAGCTCCTTCACGACGGTTTTTGCGATCATCCTCGTACGGGAGGGCATCTTCCGTTTCTTCGATTTCTGTTGGCGTCTTCAGAGAAAGAACATCCTTCTGGCTGTCGGTTCCGCCTTCGTCATATCCCTTTTCGCGTCCATCTTCGGGAATTCGGTTCTGCTTCTCGTCGGACTGCTCGCTTGGACGGAATTCTGGCCGAGTTTTCTCATCTGGACGGCTGGGGATTTCCTCGGTATCATGAATTTCGGCATCCCCCTCGCGCTCGCCCTCATTATGGACAAGCGCCCCTCCCTCCCTTCCTTCTCTCTTTGGGAGGTCGGTTTCTATCTCGTGCTCGCGACATTCAGCTTCCTGATCTACAGCGAGGCGGTCCCCGTCTTGAACTATGCCGACCACAAATTCCTCTTCTTCCCCTTCGTGGTCGTCGCCGCCATCTATTTCCCTTTCCGCTCCCTCGTCGTCGGCTCATTCATCTTCTTGGCGATGATGGCTCTACGGCCACCCTTCCCCGCAGAGATCGGCCATCTCGACTACACGCTCGATGTGAACATCCTCCTCATCGTCGTGACCGTGACATTTCTCACCATCCGGGTCGTCGGCATGGGCCTCGAGAAAGAACAAAAAGAACTCCTCGACAAGAAGGAACGCCTCGGCCAGCTGGTCGAGTCGATGGAGAATCTCTTCATGCTTTCGAATGAGGGCCCCGTGGAAGAGAAGGACAGAGCCGAGATTTTCACGGCGAGAATCTTCCGGATGATCTATAGACTCTTCAACCGGATCGACTACGGTTCCTGTTTGATCATCGAAAGAGGGGAACTCCGCTACATCGACGCCGTCGGCTACGATATCGACTATCTCAATTCGATCCGCTTCGACATTGAAACATGGAAGGCGCAACTCGACGAGCCCTTGCACATGAAGAATATGGAAAAACGCCTGCGGAAATCGCTCGGGAAACATTACGACGAATACGCCTTGCGGAATCCCGCCATCAAGGAAGCGGTCATGATGAGTGTGAAAATCGGCGCCGGACTCTATTGCGAAATGAGCTTCGACATCCGCAAAGAGAGTGATGAGAACTTCACACCGAACATACTCGACTATTTCAAAACATTGAACAATCTCTTGAACGGTTTCTTCGAGGCGGAAACCTCGATATATGAACACGACGAGATGAAAAGCCACCTCGTCGAAAGCCTTTTGAAGACGATCGCGCTTCTCGACCCCGACATGCACCGCCACAGCAAACGGGTCGCCGCATTGGCCCAAGAATTCGCCAAAGCGGCCTTTTCCGACGAAAAGAGCGTCTCCGAACTCTTCTGGGCGGGCATCATGCATGATATCGGCAAGGTGGGGATTCCGGAAAACATCGTCCGGAAGAAGGGACGTCTGACCGTGAGCGAATACGAAAAGATGAAAGGGCACGCCGACCTCGGGGCGAGTCTCCTTTCGGCCTCGGATGTGCTCGGCGAAATCAGCACCTATGTCCGTCATCACCACGAACGCTATGACGGCACCGGCTATCCCGACGGTCTGAAGGGGGACGAGATTCCCTATGAGACCGCGATTTTGGCGGTGGCCGAAGCCGTCATAGCGATGATGGAGGACTATTCCTTCTCACCCGCGATGACACCGGAAGACATCGTGCGCGAACTCCATAGGGAACGGGGAAGGCAGTTCCATCCGAAAGCGGTCGATCTCGCCATCGAGATGATCGAGGACGACCTCCTTGCCGATATCACCGAAGAGGAATGAGAGCCGACAAGAGAAAACGGGTCCGCACGCTTGCGGACCCGTTATTTTGTGGGCTGTTTGTCAGGACGGCAGGCCGTCCATGGCGAATCTCTCCAACGCCATGAACAATTGCAAAAGGGCGATGTTGAACTCGTAGTTTTCCTCGTCGACCAGGGCGACCATGGCCAAGAGGAGTTCGCGGTTGATGTCCAACTCCCCAGCGAAGAAGGCCTCCATGTCGATCATCTCCATGAAATCCATGAGGGACAGAGTCTCGTGGAAGATGTCGCGGTCGTCGAGATACTTGAATGTGCCGAGGATATCGAAGTCATCGGTATCGATGATCTCGATGGTGCTCGAACGGGCGAAACGAAGACGCATGAAACCGTAGTCGTCTTCAAGGTCCCCGAGCGTGTGCTCTCCCGGTTCGATGATGTCCGCATACATGGAAGCCTGTTGGAGCATGAAGAAGGCTTCGCCCGCATAGGAGGCCATCATGATCTCGTCGATGATGCGGTTCAGGTCGGTGTATTCGCCGGGCAGTTCGATTTCGGCGTTCAGCGACATGTGCATACTGACCTGGAAAAGCTCGAAACTGTCGTGCTCTTCGGGATCCATCTGGGCGATCAGGGGAAGGAAGTCGATTTCGAAATCCATGTAGGTGGGATCATAGGGCTCATGGATCAATCGTACGGTGTGGCTTTCGAAATCGTCGAGGTCATCCATCATCTCCCGGTAGGGCTCGAAGTCCTCTTTGTCCTCGGGGAGGCTGTCATCCGCGATGCGCATGATGGCGAGGATATCGTCGAAGATGTCCGCCACGAGGTCTTCAAACATGTCGCGGTTCATGGTCATCCGGGTCTCGACCTGGGTGTCCCCCGATTTTTCGAGGTCGACCTCGAGATGTTCGTGGTCGTCATAATACGCGAGTTTCGTATACTTCTCGAAACGCGTCTTCTCGGCGAGCATCGCTTCGAAATCCTCGATGGAGACACCGAGTTCATCTTCGATCTCGTCACCCAATTCTTCTTGGAAATGCTCCATGATGGCTTCGAGCAGGTCCTCTTCAATCTCGAAACGGAGATAGTCGTGTTCAATGGCGAAAAGCTCGAAGATGTCGATGTCCGCTTCCTCGTCAAGTTCGTCTTGGAGTTCTGCGAAGAGACGGTCGGCCAAGACATAGAATGTCACCGAATCGTCGGTCTCGACGGTGAAGACATGGATCTCGATTTCCTCGTCGTCGATTTGGATGTCCATGAGAAGTTCCGTGTATATGCCTTCTTCCGTCCGGACGTAACGGTTCAAAACCTCGATGTGCACTTCGTCTCTTGTGTGGCCGTCGTCATAGATGGCGTCGAAGCGGAAATGGATGGTCCTTGTGTCGGAATCCTCGATGTTGTTGAAGAGGGGTTCGAGATGGCCCAAGGTGCCGTCGAACTCTTCAAGTGTGTCATCGACCACATCTTCGGGTGAATCCTGAAAGAGCCCGCAAGCGGATAGCGTCAAAACGGATACGAGAAGCGTGAATGCGACAAGCAGTCTTTTCATGAGGATTGAATCCCCTTTCGAACGGATTTGTCGTGGGCATCCCGCATGGAGTGCGCACGTGTTTCAGGAGTCCGAATCATACCAATCATAAGCTTTTGAAACCTCTTCGACCTCACGGGTGGAGAAGGTGAGAACGGTGTGCACCCGGTCTTGATTCCTCCGGGCTTTTGCGATATAGACGATCGCTTCCGTCGCGAGATCGATGAAGGGAATGTAGACCTTTTCCTCGATGCTGATCCGGTCGGTGATTGGCGCTTTCTCGTAGGCCGAAAGGTCTTTGGTCACAAAACGTTGGAATCGTCCTCGGGCGATGAGTGAACGAGCATGACGGATGCGTTTTTCCCAATCGTTCTTCATGTCGGAAAGCGTCCTTTCGTTCGGGATTGGCATTGACGGGCTCGCTTCCATTATACCACCCGGGGACCCTCGGCGAACGGTTTTGTATAAAAAAACGGGCAAGACTCATGGTTCAAGCGGCCAAGAACCCGCCTAGAGCGAAGATGCGCGCGATGAGATGGACGAACATGAGATACATGAAAGCGGCGTTCACGAACACACCCAAAAAGAGGTTCACATAGAGGATGGGGTGTCCTTGGAATTCCTCATCCGCCTTGAACAAAGGATGCAGTCGGATCGTGAGTGTGAAATGGCGGATGAGATAGGCGATGTTGGCGATGGCGAAAAGGATCATGAACACGTTCAAAAGCGGATTCTCGGAGACGAAATGGGTGGCGATGAGAAGATGGTTCATCGTCAGAAGAAGGAGGATGACTCCGTTGCGCAAAAAGCGGAAAGGCGCCTTCAAGTGTATCCCTCCTCATCTTCCTTCCATTATATCATAGTTTCAATCCTCAAACGTGCTCGATGACGGCCGTGCCAGGAACAAGAAGGAAGGCGAGCCGGGCCGGCGGATGCCATGTCTCGAAAAACACCCCGGGCATGACGAAGACGACGAGGGAGAAAAAAACCGAGAGCGCGATGAGTTTGGCAGGGGGAGGTTCTTTTGTCGGTGCGGATACATGCCCGCCAGGTCGTGTCTGATGGCGGCCGGAGCCCCGAGAATCTCGATGATTTCTTCTTCGGTCTTGCCGGAATCCAAGGCCGCTTTCGTCATCTCTTCCTAGTCCTTGATGATCTCTTCTTGTTCTTCTTCTATCATCTCGAACGACGCGGGCATCTTTTTCAGGTTTTGCAAAAAGTCATCAATCATCAAAGCCACCGCCGAGAATCTTCAAAACTTTGGCCAAGAACGTTTCCCAATCGTGTTTGAAGGAAAGGAGTCTCTTCTCACCTTCCTTTGTGATCCGATAGATCTTTCTGGGGGCGCCGATGGCGCTTTTTTCGCGTTCGACGGTGAAAAGACCCCGTTTCGTGAGTCGGCGGAGAACGGGATAGATGGTGTTCAGACCGACATCGATGTCTTTTCCCAAGGCCTCCATCACTCCGTAGCCGGAACGGGGTCGATCCTTGATGGTCTTCAAGACGAGGAGTTCCAGGATGCCCCGCTTGAATTGCGGGTTCATGGGCTCTTCCCTCCTAGGTTTTCCTTTTACACGAGTAGAATACCATATTATCGTGCATGACACATTAAAAGTGTTCATTGTTTTTCCGTGAAAACATCCCGGAGAGCGCGGGCTCGCCGGGATCGGGATGCACAGACTGGGCTGGGTCATTTTTTGCGGATGTAGCCGAGACCGATGGCCCCCGGACCCGAATGAGCCCCGACGGCCGGGGTCAAGGGCATGCTGAAGATGTTCCCGATCGAGGGGTCGTGTTCTTTCAGGACGCTTTCGATATGGTTTTTCGTCTCCTCGTTGTGGGCGTGGCAGATGAAGGGGGAGACCTCCATGTCCTTCGTCTCGGCGAGATACATCTCGATGACGCGATTCACGGCCCTTTTGAAGGTGCGGATCTTCTCGATGTTCTCGACCTTGCCCTCTTTGGAGATATGCAACAATGGCTTGATCTTCAACATTCTCCCCATGAAACCCTGGGCGTTCGTGAGGCGGCCGTTCTTGACGAGATAGGCCAAGGTGTCGACACCGAAATAGATGTGGTTGTTTTCGCGGATGTAAGCAAGCTCGTCGAGGATTTTTTCGACTGTTGCGCCTTCTTCGGCGAGTTCGGCGGCTTTGAGGGTCATCTTCGCTTGCGGATAGGCGACGGAACGGGAATCGAAGACATGGACGTCGACTTCGGGGACTTCCTTCGCGGCGACCATGGCGGCGCCGTGGATGCCGCTCATGTGTTGCGAGATCGTCACGAAGACGATGTCCGTGTAGCCTTTTTCGGCCATACTTCTGTAGGTCGTGATCATCTCCGCCGTGGGCGGCTGGGAGGTTCTCGGGAAGAGGTCGGGATCGCTTTTCAGGTGCCTGTAGAAATCGTCGGCGGTCAATTCCACATGGTCGAGATATTCCTTCTCGCCGAGGTGGATGATGCTCCGGAGGATGGGGATGTCGTAATCATGGTCGAAATAGTCCAGACAGGCGTTCGTGTCGGTGACGACACCGATCTTTCTGTCCATAAGTGTCATCCTTTCTTGTGTGTTTTCATCTTTGCGAAAGAAAGGGCGGAATCGCCCGTTCGCTCAAGTGTTGAAATTCCTGGCAAGGAGGAATAAGAGGTCCGAGAGCCGGTTCAGATATTTCTGTGCTCTCGCGAGGTCGTTTCGTCCCTTTTCGTTCTTGTAGTGCACAAGTTTTCGTTCCGCCCTTCTACAGATCGTGCGAGCGTAGTCGAAATAGGCGTTCGGGAGCGTGGTCTCGCTTCCGGGAAGATAGAAACGGTTCTGGATTTCGGCCGACAGAAGCAGCTTCTCCTCTTGTTCTTCGATGAAGCTGATGTCCTCCTCGGTGATTTTGCGGAGTTCTTCATAGTTGTCGGAATCGGGATTCGTGGCCACAAGAGAGTTCACGGCCTGCAAGGTGTCTTGGATGACCTTGATCTGTTCATAGCGGGCATAGTGGAAGGTGAGCCCCAAAAAGGCGCTCAATTCGTCGATGGTGCCCAACACTTCGAAAAGGATGTCGTCTTTGGGGAGCTTCTCGTTCGAGTAGTCGCGGGAATAGCCTTCGTCGCCTTTTTTTGTGGAGATGTGGCGGAGATCCTTTATGGACATGACTTAATATCCCCTTTCTATCAGAATGAGAGGAACACGCTCATTATAGCACATTCCGCCGCATGAAACATGCGTGAAACGGAACAATCAGAGTTTCACCCGGGAAAGACGCCAGACTGAGAGTCCGAAAAAGAGAGCCGTCCAGCCGACGAGCATCAAGATGAGCACCCAGGGGCCCGGAGAAAGGCCGAAGAGGTCGATTTCGAGGCCGAAATCGCTTTTGTAGGTCTGGAGCGCTTCATCCGCACCGCCGAAAAGCTCCGCCACCGCTTCCCGCATGTAGACGGTGCGGAAGAGGGCCGCTGCCTGCAGGGGGGGGAGCGCCGAAAGGATGCCGGTGAGGGTGTTTCCGAGAGCTTGCAGGGGGACATAGATCGCGGTGAGAAAGCCCACGAGCGTGCCGAAGAGTGTGGCGAGCGTTCCGTGGGCGCTTCCCGTCTTCAAGAAGCTCACGACGAAAAAGAAGAGCGTGGAAAAAAGCGCCGATGAGAGCACGATGAGTCCCATGACCCTGAGAAGGTCGAGCAAAGGCAGAATGGTCCCGGCGTTGACAAGGAGGATGATCTGCCCGATTGCAAGGTTCACGATGCCCAAGACGGTCGAGATGAAAACGGCGGCGATAAGATAGCTCATGACAATCTTCGCCCGGGGAAGCGGTGTCACATAGAAATCGTTGATGTTCTTGCGGGTTCTGTCACCGGTCATGATCTCCATGAAACCGAGCGGCACGGTGGATGTCGCGACCATGAGCACGCCGGCCAAGAGCCAGCCGTAGATGATGTATTCGGCACCATCCACCCCGTGGAAATAGGACTCCTGCATGGTGCCGAGGAAGAAGGCGAAAAGCGCGAGGATGATGAGGACGCTCAAGAAGGAGAAGAACACCGCCCAACGGTCCCTGATATAGCAGAGTATGTGGCGTTTAACGAGCGCTCTCATGGGCATCACTCATCTTTCTGCCGGTAACGGCCAAGAATACGTCGTCCATGGTCCCCTTGACGATCTCGAACGTGTCGATGTCCGCTTCAAAGCGGCGAACGATCTCGATGCCGCCGAAAGGGTCCCGGATGGGGACGTGGATTGTCGATTGGACCTTCTGGTGGGCGATGTCCGCTTCGGAGAGTCTCTCTTCGAGGCGCGAAGATTTCGGGGTGAGGCGGAGACGGTCCTTGGCATAGCGGATCCGGAGTCTCTCCGCCGAATCCTCGGCGCAGATCCGCCCCTTGTTCAAGATGATGACGTGGTCGCAATCGCGGACCTCCTCCATGTAGTGGGTGGTGAGGACGATGGTCATGTTGGTCTTTTGTTTGAGTCGCATGACGAGTTCCCAGATCTCTTCGCGGCTTTGCGGGTCGAGACCGGTCGTGGGCTCGTCGAGAAGGAGGATCCTCGGGTGGTTGAGGAGGGCCCGGGCGATGTCGGCCTTCCGCCTTTGTCCGCCGGAAAGTTCACCCACACGACGGTCTCTGTAGGAGGAGAATCCCACGGCTTCTTGCAGACGTTCGATTCTTTCGGCGAGAACGCTTTTTTCGAGGTCGTAGAAACTCCCTCTGAGTTGCAGGTTCTCTTTGACGGTGAGTTTTTCGTCGAGGGTGGAGTATTGGAAGACGACCCCGATCGCCTTGCGGACGGCATCGTCGTCGCGACCGACGACGGCGCCGTTCACAGAGACCTCGCCGAAATCCACGCCCTTAAGCGTGGAGATGATCTCGATCGTGGTGGTCTTGCCGGCGCCGTTGGGTCCCAAAAGAGCGAAAAACGCGCCTTCTTTGACGGAAAAACTCACATTGTCGAGGGCGCGCACCCCCGGGTAGTCCTTGATGATTCCCTTGACATGGATCATGCGGCGTCTCCTTTCTTCGAACACCTCAGATGATGGGCGAAAATATGCTCATGACGCCTTCGAGCAGACGGACGAAGACGTTGCGCTTCTGCCAGAGTTCGGCGTCGATGAGACGCGAGTCTTTTTTGTCGGCGGAAAAATCCTTGACGATGTCGGCGACGGTCGGATTCGCCATGAGGACGGTCACCTCGAAATCGATGACCGCGCTCCGGTTGTCGAGGTTGTAGCTGCCGACGGAAGCGATCTCGTCGTCGATGATGAAAACCTTGGCATGACAGAATCCCTTCTCGTATTGGTAGATCTTGATGTCTTCTTTGACGAGACTCGTGACAAAGGACTTCGTGACCTTGTAGACGAGATACTTGTCGGGTACACCCGGGATGATGATCTCGACGTCGATGCCGCTTTTGGCGGCGGATTGCAAGACGGTCAATGTCTCTTGGTCGAGCGCCATGTAGGGTGTCATGATCTTGATGCTCTTCCGGGCGGAGAAAATCAGTTTCAGATAGAGGTTGCGGATGGCCGCGGTCGAGGAATCGGGGCCCGACTGGACGACTTGAACGATGCCTTCGGCGGGCACTTCCGTTTTCGGATAATAGCTGTCGTCATCGACGAAACGGCCGGTGTTGTAGTAGTAATCCTTGAAGAAAAGCGCCGTGAGGGACTGCACCAGGGCGCCTCGGATTTTCAGCTGGGTGTCGCGGAAGTAGAAGGGATGTGCGGCGGTGTTGTCGTACTCGTTGGCGATGTTCATGCCGCCGGTGTAGGCGGTCAGACCGTCGACGACGACGATTTTACGGTGGTTCCTGTAGTTGACGCGGGTGTTGAAGAGGGGAAAATAGATCCTGTCGTTGAAGAGGAAATCGATTTTCGATCTGCGGATCTTTTTCAGATAGCGGCGGCCGATGCGAGCGCTTCCGAGGCCGTCGATGATCATCTTCACTTCGATGCCCTCGGCGGCCTTCGCGATGAGAAGGTCGACAATCTCCCTTCCGCGCGCGTCGGAACGGACGATGAAGAATTCGAGGAGGATGAACTTCTCCGCGGCGAGAATCGCCTGGCGGAGGTCGGGATAGAACTCTTCACCGTTTTTCAGGACTTCGATATGCGTGTTGTCGACGAAGGGCTGGTGATGGGAAAGGTGGTGGGCGGCGTGAAAGATGTCCTGGAGACGCTGGTCGCGGCCTTTCAACCAGATTTCGGCTTCTTCGGGTTTCATCTCTCTCGTGATGTAGGCGTCGCCGTGCATCTTCGGTCGGCGACGGTAACGGCGCGTGCGTTTGAAGTTGCGGCCGAAGGTGAGAAAGAGGACGAGGCCGGTCGCCGGTTCCAACGCCAAAAGCAAAAGCCAGGGCAGTTTCTGGTGGGGGTTTTCACTTCTCAAGGCGATGGAAAGCCAAACAAGCGCGAAAATCATCACGAAGAAACCGCGGATGAAATAGCCGGACACGCTCGAGAGGTCATAGAGGTTCCAGATCAGATTGAAGAGGTATTCGAAAAGGAAACGGAAGCCCACGGCGATGGTGATGACGAGGACGACCATCAGGATTTTGCGTATGTTCTTTTCCAAAGGCGTCGCCTCCCTTCATCGCGGGCCACGTGAGAATGGCTACTCTGCGAATCCCACTTCCTTCTCGCCTTTGACCATGGCGGGGATGTCAGTGACAATGTCGGCCGAAAGCAGTTCGTGCGGTTTCTCCTTGACCTTGTCCATGATGGCGGATGTGTTCTGTGCATAGGTGTTTTTGGCATTCGCGAGATCTTCATGTTTTTTCGCTTGTGTTTCTTCGAAGTCCTTGTCGAGGCGTTCGCGGGTCTTTTCGAGTTCGGACTCGATCCGCTGTTTTTCGGCGAAGAATTGTTCCTCTTCCGCTTTGGCCTTCTGCTTCTCCTTGGCGAGCGTCTCTTCGTAACGTTTCTTCAGTTTCTGCATGTAGAGTGTGAGACTCTTCTTCTCTTCTTCATAGTTGTCGCGGAGTCGGCGATAGTTCTCTATCTTCTCGCGTTCTGTCTCCGTGAGCTGTTTCTCATAGGCCTCTTCGGTGTCTTGGACCTTGTCGGCGTTCTTTTTCTCGAAAGCCCGTTGCTCTCCTTCGAGCGCCTTCATGAGGTCAAAGAGGGCGTTTTCGCTCTTCGTCTGTCGCGAGCGGGCCCGGTGCACACGGGTGTTCTGATAGTCATCGGCGGCGCTGACGGTTTCCTCTTTCCGCTTTTCCTGAAGCATCTTGAAGACATCGGCGCGGGAAGCGTTCGTCTTGAAGGTCTCCTCGAGGCGTTCGATCTCCTTTTCCGCCTGGGCGCGGGCCTCGTTGATGGCGGCGTTGATCTGGTCGGTGATGTGATAGAGCAGGGTCTCGGTCTCTTCTAGGGAATTGTCGCGTTTTTCTTCGACGAGGTCGAGCATCCGCTTGTGCGCCGCGCGACGGTTCTTTTGGGTTTCCTTCTTCTCACTCAGGATGGAGGCGTGTTTCTCTTTCAGCTCCTCGAATTCCTTTTTCAGCTGAACGATGGCTTTTTTGTCCTTCTTTTGGTCGAGGTCGTCGATTTTCTCTTGGTGTTTCTTCTCGTTTTCGGCGTGGTTTTTCTTCAGATTCGCGAGAACGGCTTCGTGGTCTTGCACGAGCTCCTCGTAGGTCTCTTCGTAGATCCGTTTCTCCTTTTCGTGGATCTCTTGTATGCGCTCGACCATGTCCTTGTGGTCGCTTTCGGCCGAAACGCGGAGATTCTCGAGGTCGTTCGTCTTCGTTTCGAGACGACGTTCGATTTCCGTCTCGGCGCGCCGGAAGAAGGCTTCGCCCCGCTCGTGTTGCAAGGCGACATGGTTTTTGGTGTGCAAAAGGTGGTGGTCGAGAATCGCCACCTCGTGTGCGTGGTCTTTGGTATAGATCGCGAGTTCCTTCTCGATCTCGGCGTTCTCCCGGTCGTGGTCGCGTTCGTATTGGAGACGCTTGATTTCGCTGTCCAAGCGTTTTAGTTCTTTCTCGCGGGCGAGTGCTTCCTTCTTCTTGTCGCGCTCGTTCTGGGCGCGGGCGACACGGAGCGCTTTCTCGAGTTCGTTCGTTTCGGCTTCTTTTCGGAAGCGGGCCTCGTTCTCCTCGAGGTCGTTTTGCGGGCGGGCGATCTCCTTTTCATGCTCGTGGAGGAGCCGGATTTCTTTGAGGGTGCGGTTGATGTTGATGTTTTGGATGTCGTGGTCGATACGGATGTTCTGTTTTTGTTTTTTGAAGGTGGCAAAGGCCTTGTTGAATACCGTGTTCTCCTTTTCCAGCTCGAGAAGCTTCTCGGTCTCGGCCTCCTTCTCATCGGCGAGACTCTTCGCGATGGCCTCGACATGTTCTCTCTTCATCTTTGTGAAACGTTCGGCGTATGTGTCGATGACATCCTGCAACTTCCGACGACTTTTGGCCATCTGGGCTCCATGTTCGGTCCTTTGGGCTTCCAAGGCCTTTTTATGGCTCTTTTTTAGGTCCTTGATCCGTTTGTCGATGGCGGATGATTCGTGGGAGTCCTCGAGTTTTTTCGCTTCCTTGCGGTAATTTTCCTGTTTTGCGAGTTCCTTGTTCTGTTTTTCGAGGAGTGCGGAATGCTCTTTCTCCTGCTTCTTCTCGAGGTCGACAATCGCTTTTTCATGCGGCTTGCGAGCTTTTTCATACGCCTTTTCGAGCTGGATGATCTCATCTTTGAAACCGGCAAGGTGCCGGTTTCTTTTCTGCAGAATCTCTTCTTGTCTCTCCCGGTCCTCGGTCTCGATGCGCTTGTGGGCGAGATCGAAAGCCGTGCGGGCGATCTCGAGGTTGTTCTCGTTGACGACGTGCTTGATGTTCGTGTCTTTCAGAAGTTCTCCCATGCGGTCATTGTGATCATCGACCGCATCATCGATGCTCTCGTCGGCCTTCTTCTGCTTTTCGAGCAAGCGTTTGGTGGCCTCTTTGACGGCATAGTCGTGGTTGGCCTCCACCTTCTGTCGTTTGAGGTCGTTCAAAGAACATCTCTTATCCAGGGTGTCGTCGAGTTCTTTCAAGCGTTTTTTGTTGTGTTTTTCGGCCGCCTCTTTCTTCTCGGAAAGGCCTTCTTTCTTTTTGGCGAAGGCTTCCTCCAACTGTTCGACCTTCGCCTCGGTCTCGCGTTCGAGTTTCTCGATGGCCTCCCGGTGGTTTTCAAGCTTCCTCTTCAGCGAACTCTCGATGCGGAAGGCGTTCTTCTCGTAGAGTTTCTCCTTGCCTTTCACGAGTTCGAGGACGGAAATCCTCTTCTCGATCACCGGCCGATAGTGCTTGTCGATGAGTTTTTGGATGGCTTCACTGTCCTTTTCCATCATAATCCCCTCCTCTTGTCCATTCTACCATTTTCTCACAGTCTTGCGCAATACAATGTGCGTCGCATGACGGTGTTTCCGACGTCTTTTCAAAAAGAGAAGGTCCGCTTGGTGGTCTGTATCGCCGTTCCGCAAAGGAGAGCGGAGCGGATCCTCTCTTCGGCATCAGACGCGAGGCTCACTTCGACCCATGAGGGTTCGCCCATGAAATCCCCCTGTTCGAAGCGGTAGATTCCACATTTTACACCACGGTCATGAAGCAGTGCGGCAAGAGAGACCGAGGCCGTCCCCGTCGCACTCTCTTCGGGAATGCCGATTGCGGGAAGGAAATTCCTGCCGCTGGCGATCGCGGTCTTTTCGAGCGGGTCTCTTGCGAAGACATAGACCCCGTCAACGCCGTATTTTTGACAAAACGTCTCGATTCTCTTTTCCGCGGGAGCGAGAGAAGCGAGGATGCGGCGGTCTTTCACCTCGACAAAGATTTCCTTGATGCCGGTCTGTATAACGGTTGCCGGAATGGGTCCCTTCTCGTCTTTGGCGATGCCCAAGGCGTGAAAGGCGGCGCCGGCGGTGACTTCTTCGCCTATGAGGGGCGCGGCGATTTCGATACAGGCCGAGTCTTTCTTCACGACGGCGCGGAAGGAACCCGCTTTTGTCTCGAGAAGAACGGGCCCTTCTGCGACGATTCCTTTTTGGCGGAGATGGTTCAAGAAGGCGATGGTCGCATGGCCGCAAAGCGGGACTTCCGTTTTCGGTGTGAAAAAGCGCAGCTTGAAGGTCTGGGCCGAAAGAGCGGTGCCGAAGGCCGTCTCCGAAAAGCCTATCTCTTTCGCGACCATCTGCATGCGCGCATCATCGAAGAAATCGTCGAGCAGGACGATGCCGGCGGCGTTCCCTCCTTTGTTTCCTCTGGGAAAAGCTTTGTAGAGGTGGGCTTCCATGGTCGTCTCCTCCTTCCTTGTCCCTTTCATTGTACCTTGGATCGGCTTGCATGCAAATATTGGAATTTTCCTTTTGTCCGCTTGTGATATAATGAAAAAGAGAAAGCGGGGTGTCGACGTGCATTCGTTGAAGGACTATTTCGGCTTGCAAACCCTGATGGTGGGATTGATTGTGTTCGTCCTGGCCATCATGCAGTATTTCGTGACGACGGAACCATGGGTCGTGCCCGTGGTGACGCCTCTCACCGGGGTGGCGATCGCTTTCATCATCCTCTTCGGGCGACGGGTCTACTTTCCCGTGTGCATGGGGGTTTTTCTTGGCGAGATGGTCTATCTTTTCTTGGCCAATGATACCATCCACATGTTCTATGTCCCGGCCGCCAGTCTCATTGCCGTCGCCATCCTCTTCAGTCAGGCCGAGTTCGCCCGGAGATTTTTCCATAAAGGTGCGCTTCTCAGGCATTCCGAGACACCCGACAGGAACACGCTCCTCATCCTCCTTCTTGTCGGGGGCGGGGTCGGTCTTCTCAGTGCGGCGGGATTCATCGTGAGGTTGTCGCTTTGGGACGCGGGACTCGTGACCGCACCCCTCTTTTTCGTCTTGTGGTACACACACGCGCTCTCGCTTCTCATCTTCCTGCCTTTGGTCCTCCTTTCTTTGCAGGAACAAGATCGTCGCATCCGTGAAAGGGATCGGCGCGCATACGGAAAAGTCGCGGTCTTTCTCGGTCTTTTCGTGATTGTGCTGCTGGTGGGTGTATATCTTCCCGAGACCGCCTTTTTACGTCGTCAATTCTACCTCTACATCCTCTTCTTCCTCGGGGGCGCCTTGTTTTTGGGTTATCGCGGCATTCTCGCGCTCGTAATCCTCTTTCTTACCATCACGCGCATCTTTTTCGTCGAAAGCGAAGGAAGGATGTTCATCGAGGAGATGACGACCCTCTTTTCCTTCACGATTGTCGGATTGGTTTTGGCGCTGCTTCTCAAACGCTTCAAGGACTTAAGAAATGAAAGGAACCGCGCGCTCGCCGAGACCACCCGCGACCTCGACAACATGATCGGCTATATCCGGGGCTTCTTTTCGCTATCAAGAGAGCTCTTCGGGCGGAATCATCCCTTCAAGGCCATCGCCAGAGAGACTTTCGATATCGCCGAAAGACTCTTCACGCCGGATGCCGCCTACGGCTATTTCGACAATGAAGGGACCATCGAGATGTTGTGCGCGAAAGGCCATCCCGTGAAACGCGTCCCCTTCCTCTACGAACTCCACGATGCGGCCGCAATCCGCCAAAAGCGCGTCCTTTTCTATCCCGACACCCATCTCGCTTTGAAAAAGCGCTACGGGGAGAGCTATCTCTATCACCACAAAGAGGAAAAGGCCTTCATGAGAGCCCTGCTCGTCTTTTGCCTGCGGCCGAAACGCTACTTCCTCGTCGGCCTCGATTTCGGCGAGAACGCACCGTACAAAGACATCGACACCCAGAGAATGCGAGAATTCACCGACCTCTTGAACAAACTCTTCACGAAGAACTATCTGACCACGCGGAAGGTCGAGATCAAAGACGACATCATCCTCACGCTCGTCCGCGCCCTCGAACTCTATGACCGCCAGATCAAGGGCCACAGCGAAGACGTGGCCGAGATCGCGACAAAAATCGGCGAAGAGATGGTTTTTCCCGATGACGCCCTCCGCGACCTCCATTACGCGGGACTCTTGCATGATGTCGGCAAACTCGGCATCGCGGCCGACATTTTGAACAAGAAGGGCGAACTGACGGAAGGGGAATACGAGACGGTCAAAGAGCATGTCCGCATGAGCCACAAATCCTTCGTGGGCGTTGAAGAACTCGAGAATATCAGGGAAGCGATCTGGAACCACCACGAACGCTACGACGGGAAGGGCTATCCCGAAGGTCTGAAGGGGGAGGAAATCCCCTTGACGGGAAGGATCCTCGCCGTCGCGGACGCCCTCTCGACGATGCCCGCCGAAAGATCCTACGGTAAAAGACGCGACAAGGCGGAGAGCATCGAGGAGATCCGCCGCAATCGCGGCAGCCAGTTCTGTCCAAAAGCCGCGGACATCGCCGTGCGTCTCCTCGAAGAAGGAGTCTTCGACCACCTTTTCGCCTGATACAAAGGGCCGCGCTCCGGGAAGCGCGGCCCTTTTTCGTCATCAAGCCTTGTATACGCATTCGCCCGCGATATAGGTCTCTTTGACCCGTGCGGTGCGGAGGCTTTTCACATGGAGGGGGTCGAAACCGCGGACCACGATGAAATCGGCTTCATACCCTTGCGCGATGCGGCCCAGACTACCTTCGCAACGTGCGAAGTGGGCGGGGGTTTCCGTATAGGCCTTCAAGGCGTCCTTCAGAGGCATGGCCTCTTTTTTGAGATACGGTCGTCTCCGGAGGTCGCGGAGGGTTTTCCGCGTACAAGCGGTATAGAGGTTCAAAAACGGGTTCGAGGGTTCCACGGGGGCGTCTGTCGAGATTGCCGTCATGACACCCTTTTCCCGCATCGTGTTGAAGAGATACGCTTTCTTCGCGCGTTCGCCGAGTCTTTCATGGACGAAAGCGTGGTCGGTGCGGATGAAGATGGGCTGCACGATCGCCCCGATGTTCTCTTTTTTCATCCGGAGGATCAGATCCTCGTTTGCCACTTGCGCGTGGATGAGGGCGTTGCGCCCTTTCGGAACGTCTTCTTGGGCGAGTCGTTCGGATAGGGAGAGGGCCTGTTCGATCGCCGCGTCACCAATGGCGTGGAAAGCGAAATCCATATCGTTCTCGGCGGCCTTTTTGGCGAAGGCGTAGAGTTCTTCGTCGGTGAAGTTCCGCAGCCCCTTCTCTTCTGGATCGTCTGTGTAGGGGCTCTTCAAGAGGGCGGTGCGCGCACCGAGGGATCCGTCCAGGAAGAGTTTCAAGGGACCGTTCTTGTAGCGGCCGAAGGCGGTGTCTTTGTCTTTTTCGAGAAAGCGGTCGAACTCGGAGGAATCCTTGGGATGCACCTGTTCCTGGATGCGGATTTTCAAACGGCCCTCGTCGGCAAGTTCGCGGAAGGCGGAAAGCACCTCTTCGTAGGGTGTCCCATAGACGGCGAAATCGTCGCTCTGCACGGCGGTCACGCCTTCGGAGAGGAGTTTTTCCTGCCCGAGGAGGATCTGGCGCTTGATGGTCTCTTTCGACGGGTCGTCCAGGCGATAGAGGATCCACGAGATCGCTTCCTCCTTGAAATGCCCTTTCTCGAGGTCGTAGGCGGAAGTCTTCTTCGGGAGACGGCCGTGATGGCGTTTGGCGTCTTCGATCGCTTTCTCGTTCGCCACGACGAGATGTCCGCAGCTCCTGTAGATGGCGATGGGATGTTTCCGCGAGGCTTTGTCGAGATCCTCTTTCAAAAGGGAGCGTTTCTCTTTGAACCCGTCCTCATGATACCCCCGTCCGAGCAAGGGGCCCGAGACCCTCTTTTGGAGCGCTTCGACAAGGGCGGCGATGGTGGTGTGGCGAGAAGCGTCGAAAATCTCCATCATCTTGCCGATGCCGAGAAGATGGAGATGGGCGTCATGGAAGCCGGAAAGCACGACGGCCTCCTTCAAGTCGACGACGCGGTCCAAGGGCCGTTTCAAGAGCCTTCGGGCTTTGCCGACTTCTCTGAATCGTCCGTCCTCCGTGATGAAGGCGTCCGCTTTGGAAAAGGGGATGTTGGCGTGGATGTAAGCTGTCCGCATGGTGAGCCTCCTTTGTGGGACGTCCTAGTAGATTATAGCATACCCGCGCTTGTCGTTGTCATCATTCGCGAAAAGAAAAAGCCGGGAATCATCCGGCTTCTTCTTTCGAGGCTTCGACCATGAGACGCACCATCAAATCGGAGAAGGCCTTCGGGTCCTCGATGGAATATCCTTCGATCAGGAGCGCCTGGTTGTAAAGCAGCGAGGCGTAGTCGGCGACCTTCTTCTTGTCTTTCGCATGGACCTTCTGTAAAGCCGTGAAAAGTTCGTGGTCGGGGTTCAGTTCGAGGATGCGTTTCGCCTTGACGCCTTCGGGCTTGTCGGGGAGTTTTTCGAGGATGCGTTCCATCTCGAGCGAGAGTCCCTCGCCCGCGACGAGGCACACGGGGGCCTCTTGCAAGCGCCCGGACAAGCGGACGTCCTCGACCTTGTCGGCCAGGGCCTTCTTGATCGCCTTCAAAAGTTTTCCGTGGTCCTTCTCCTTGTTTTCGATGTCTTTCTTCCTCTCTTCGTCGACGAGGTCGCTTTCGGCCTGTTTCAACGATTTGAAGGGGACACCTTCGTATTCGGCGAGAATCTGCACCATGAACTCGTCGATCTCCTCGGTGAAAAGCAAGGCTTCATAGCCCTTCTCTTTCAAGGCGTCCATCTGCGGCTGCGAAAGGATGCTCTCTTTGTCCTTGCCGGTGGCGTAATAGATCGCCTTCTGCTCGTCGGGCTTCCTTTCGAGATACTCGGCGAGCGTGATATAGTCGTCGCTCTTTGTCGTCTTGAACATGACGAGGTCTTTGAGCTTGTCCTTTTCGGCCCCGAACTTGTCGTAGATGCCGTATTTCAAGATGGCGCCGTAGGCCTCGAAAAATTCCACGTACTTCTCGCGGTCGTTCTTTTGCATCTTCGCGAGTTCGCTCTTGATCTTCTTTTCGATGTGGCTAGCGATGCGCTTCAGCTGGCGGTCGTGCTGCAACATCTCTCTGGAGATGTTCAACGAGAGGTCGGCGGAATCGACGAGCCCCTTCACGAAACGGAAATGGTCGGGAACGAGGGTCTCGTTCTTCTCTTCGATCATGACGCCTTTGGAGTAGAGTTTGAGGCCTTTCTCGTATTTTTCGCTGTAGAAGTCGAAGGGGGGCTTCTTCGGGATGAAAAGGAGCGCGGTGTAGGTGAGAAGACCCTCCACGGAGGTGTGGACCGTGTGCATGGGATCCTCGAAATCGTGGAACTCGCGTTTGTAGAAGTCGGCGAGCTCCTCTTTGTCGATTTCTGTCTTCGGCCGCTTCCAGATGGGGACCATGGAGTTCAAGGTCTCGACTTTCGTGTAGGTTTTCGCCTCTTCCTTGTCGTCTTTCTTCTCTTCTTCCTTCTCGACTTCCATGCGGATGGGATGGCGGATGTAATCACTGTATTTCTTGACGAGGTCGCGGATGATCCTTTCTTGCAGGTATTCCGAATAGTTCTCCTCGTTCTCCTCGTCGTCTTCACGCAAATGAATCGTGATGTCGGTGCCGATGTCTTCTTTCTTCGTTTCGGCGATGGTGTAGGTGGCCTTGCCGTCGCTTTTCCACTCGAAAGCTTTCTCGCTGTAAGGAGAGCGGGTTCTCACGACGACTTCGCGCGCCACCATGAAGGCGCTGTAGAAACCGACACCGAACTGGCCGATGATGTCGAGATCCTTCTTCTCGAGTTTTTCGAAGAAGGCCTTGGAGCCGCTTTCGGCGATGGTGCCGAGTTCGCTCACGAGTTCATTTTCGGTCATGCCGATGCCGTTGTCCTTGACGGTGATACTGCGCTTGTCCTCGTCCCTTTCGATGAATATCCCGTATTCTTCGGCGCCTTCGACGTTGTCGTCCGTGAGCGCGAGGTGATGGCGCTTGTCGATGGCGTCACTCGCGTTCGAGATGAGCTCGCGCAAGAAAATCTCCTTGTGGGTGTAGATGGCGTTCACCATGAGGTCGAGTAGTTTTTTCGACTCGGTCTGGAACTCTTTGGTCTTTACCATGAAAAATCCCTCCAATCCAATATGATTGTAGGGATTCGAAGGCTTCTTGTCAAGCGGTTGGCGAGGATTTCCTCCTCTTTGATGATTTCTGGTTCTTCTGCGCATCCCCATGTGCGTTTGCGAAGCGATGAACGCCTGCACCGAACCATGAAAAGGCCCGCACGGTGTGCGGGCCTTGAACAGGGTCATCTTTTGAAAAGTTTCGTGACGGCTTCATAGTCCGGATGGTTCGTCATCTCGGCGACATACTCGCGGTGGATGATCTTCCGTTTTTCATCGAGGACGAAGACGCTTCGTGCCTGCAGACGGAGTTCCTCGATCAAGGTGCCGTAGTTCATGGCGAAATCGAGGTCCCTGTGGTCGGAAAGGATCGTGATTCGTTCGAGACCTTCGGCTTCGCAATAGCGCTTGTGGGCGAAGGGGAGGTCGTTCGAGACGGTGATGACACGGACGTTGTCATGGGCTTCGAGTTCGCGGTTGAAGTTTTTGGTCTGATGACTGCAAAGTCCCGTGTCGATCGAGGGGACGGCGCTTATGACGACATACGGATCGTCGAAATCGGCTAGGCGCACCTCTTGCATGTTCCTGTCCAGGGCTTTGAAGTCCGGGGCCGCATCACCGATGTCTTTCGTCTTGCCGAGAAGTGTCACCTCGTTGCCGTTGAAGGTTCTCTTCAAGGAGAATCCCTCCTTTTTTTGATCTATTCTCACTGTAGCATGCCTTGACGTTGTCCGGGCGGCACACGCTCAAGAAAAAAGGCGCAAGTTTCTGCGCCTTTCAAATCAATCGTCGGCGTGTCTCCGAATCAGATTCTCGCGGATGTTCCAGAGTTTCTCGGAGAGGTCGACATAGTACTGGTGGGGGTAGTCGAAGCGTTTGACCTCTTCCCAGAAAGAATCCATCTCCTTTTGGCAATGTTTCTTGATGGCCTCGATGTCGGGAAGGGTATAGACCCTTTCGCCGTGACGGAAGATGGGCACGAGGAGGCTCTTGACGGAATAGTCCGTGAAGGTGGTCTTTTTCCAGGTGTGGACGGGATCGAAGATGGTGAGGGGCTTGTCGGTATCGATGGTCTCGTCATGCACCGTCAAGAGGTCGGCGGCGGCGCTTCCTTCCTTGTCATAGATCCGATAGAGTTTCTTGAAGTGCGGGATGGTGATCTTGTCGGGGTTGTCGCTGATCTTGATTTTGGGGATGATCTCGCCTTCTTCTTCGGTGGCCACAAGCTTGTAGACGCCGCCGAAGACGGGGTCGCTCTTGGCGGTGATGAGTCTTTCACCCACGCCGAAGATGTCGATGGGTGCGCCTTGCGTCAGAAGGGCGCGGATGAGATATTCGTCCAAAGCGTTGCTCGCGACGATCCGGCAGTCCTCGAGTCCGGCCTCATCCAGCATCTTCCTCGCTTTTTTGGATAGATACGTGAGGTCTCCCGAGTCGATGCGGACGGCATACTTACTGATGCCTTTCGGGATGAGGACCTCCTTGATGACGCGGATCGCGTTGGGGACACCGCTTCTCAAAGTGTCGTAGGTGTCGACGAGGAAGGTGCACATGTCGGGATAGAGTTCGGCATAATGCTTGAAGGCTTCATATTCGCTTGCGAACATCTGCACCCAGGAATGGGCCATGGTTCCGGCGGCGGGAATGCCGTACAGTCGGTCGGAAAGCGTGTTCGAGGTCGTGTCCGCTCCGCCGATATAGGCGGCGCGGGCGCCGAGGTTCGCGCTCGAGACACCGTGCGCCCGCCGGGCGCCCATCTCGATGAGGGTCCGGTCCCTGCCCGCCGCATGCTTGACGCGGGAAGCCTTCGTGGCGATGAGCGATTGGTGGTTTATCGCCAATAGCAAATACGTCTCGACAAGCTGTGCCTCGACCGCGGTGGCGCGGATGGTCACGAGGGGCTCACGGGGGAAGACCACGGTCCCTTCGGGAACGGCATGGACATCGCCCGTGAAGCGGAAATCGGCGAGGTAGGCGAGGAAGTCCTCGGAAAACATCCCCCGCGAGCGGAGGTATTCGATATCCTCGTCGCTGAAAGAGAGGTTCTCGATGAATTCCACGACACTCTCGAGGCCGGCCATGATCGCATAGCCGCCGTGATCGGGGATGTCGCGGAAAAAGAGGTCGAAATAGACCATCCTGTCGCGGTGAGCACTTTCGTAATAGCCGTTTGCCATGGTGAACTCATAGAAATCGATGAGCATGCTGTGATCGGATTTATCCATGGGGTTCATCCTTTATTTTCAATTTGGACGTGGAGGCCTTCCATGACGGCGAGGGCCTTCTTGTGGATGTCTTCATCGGGTGCGGCCGTGGCGCGGGCATCGATGAAGATATGCGCATCGGGAAGCGCCGCCTTGGCGATGACGGCGTTGGCGAGGACACAGATGTTCGAGACCAGCCCGCAAAGTTCGATCTCTTCGTATCTTTTCGCTTCGAGATGGTTTCCGAGTGCCAGCGAGGGGAAGGTCGTTTTCTCGAAAATCCTTTCGTCCGCTCTTTTCACCTCGCGGATTCCGGGTGCGAGTTCATGACCCTTCGTTCCCTTGATACAATGTTCGACGGGGAGGTTCTTCCCTTCTTCGGTCTCGAGATAGTCCTCGTCATGGGTGTCGAGGGTGTAGATGACATCATGTTCTTCCTTCCGGTAGGCGCGGATTTTCTCTTGCACCACGGGGACGATGGTTTTTGCTTTGGGGAAACCGAGGGCCCCGTCGATGAAATCGTTCTGCATGTCCACAACAATCAGACACTTTTTCGGCATGTCCTTACCTCCTTGCATGTTGATCAATCCTTTTCTTCGTGATGGTGTGTCTCGTCCTCTTTCGGCCAGAGCGAGTTCGCGATCGGGATCAAGAGGAAGACGAGCCAACCCGGATGGGCCAGATCGAAGCCGAGAGCCAAGATGAGAAAGATGATGATGGCGATGAGGGGAAAATACTCGCGGATGCGCAGGAAGGGCCTTTCCGCGACGAGGATGCTCGAGAGGGGAATCATCAGGAAGATAATCACACCAAGCGCCCAAGCGCCTGTCGTGAATCCGATGAGAAGATACAAGAAAACACTGATCATCGGTGTGGCTTCTTTCAACCGTCTGTTCATAGGGTCTCCTTTCCGTTGCGGGGAAGGATTCGCCCGCGTGAATATTCTAACACAAAATCGCCATGAGGTCTCGCCAACTCACGGCCGGAAAAGGTTTTTTGGCGTGTGATGTTTGAATTTTGTCCGCTTTTCGGCTACACTTTTTTTAGACACACAGGCACGAGGTGAAACGATGAAGACCATCCTGAACGATTCCAAAGATCCCCGCTTCAATCTCGCACTCGAGGAATACGTGTTGAAACATCTGGGCGCGAAAGAGGATTTCGTGCTCCTTTGGCAGAACGAAAACAGCGTCATCATCGGCAGGAACCAAAACACCATCGAAGAGATCAACACCGCCTATGTCAAAGAACACGATGTCAATGTCGTCCGCCGCATCACGGGCGGCGGCGCGGTGTATCACGATTTGGGCAACCTCAACTTCTCCTTTGTCACAAAGATGAAGGACAACCTGAACAACTACGAGAAGTTCACCGCCCCCGTTATTGAAGCCTTGAAGACTCTCGGTGTCCCCGCGGAATTCCACGGAAGAAACGACATCGTCGTCGACGGCAAAAAGATGAGCGGCAACGCGCAGAGCTTCCACAAGGACAGGATGTTGCATCATGGGACGATCCTTTTCGCTGCCGACCTTGCCATCATCGCCGAGGTCTTGAACGTGAAACCCGACAAGATCGCCTCCAAGGGCATCAAGTCGAAAAAGGCGCGGGTGACGAATGTGAAGCCCCATCTCGAGAAAGACATCGACATGGAAGGGTTCAAGCGGACTCTCCTCACCCATCTTCTGGGCACGGATGACATCGACAAGCATGTGTACGAGTTGGACATGGAAGATCTCAAAGCGATCCGCGACCTCATGGACAAACGCTACAACCGCTGGGAATGGAATTATGGCGAGAGCCCCGACTTCTCGATCGAGAAACGCGGACGCTACGAAGGCGGCACGATCGAGTTCTGTTTCAACATCAAGGAGGGAAACATCTCCAAGGTGAAAATCTATGGGGACTTCCTCGGCACGAAGGACCTCTCCGCTTTGGAAGAAAAAATCAAGGGCCTCCGCTATGAGGAAGGGGCCTTCCGGGAAGCCTTGGCCGCAGAGCCCTTGGACGAATACTTCTTCAACATCTCCCTCGATGATGTCATCGACTGTATCTTCAACTGACCCTTTCTCCTGACGCAACTCCACGCTGTATGAAAAGGACCGCCGCTCCCTTTCTTTGGGAAACGGCGGTCCTTGTTTTCGTCAAGACTTCAGATGTGGATCGGGTCGTCTTTGATGCCGTGGGCGGCCTCCATCACCATCTCCGAGAGCGTGGGATGGGGGTGGACCGCATGGGCGATATCGTCGGCCAGAGCCTCCAGACTCATGCCGAGGACGGCTTCGCTTATCATCTCGGTCGCGCCTTCGGCGAGGATGTGGACGCCGATCACCTCGTTCATCTCTTTGGCGGCGATGATTTTCACAAGGCCCACCGATTGGCCTTCGGCGAGCGCCTTGCCGTTCGCGGTGATCGGGAAGACGCTTTTTTTGTATTCGATGCCTTTTTCTTTCGCTTCCTCTTCGGTGAAGCCCACTTGGGCGATCTCGGGGAAGGTGTAGATGCCGGAAGGCATCTTGTTGTAGTCCATGGGGCGTTCGATGCCTTGCATGTGTTCGACGGCGGTGATGCCCTCTTTCGAGGCCACATGGGCCAAGAGGAGCTTGCCGTTCACATCGCCGATGGCATAGACGTCCTCGACGTTCGTGCGCAAGAATGCATCAGTCTTCACGGCACCGTTTTCCATCTCGAGGTCCAATGTTTCCAGTCCCCGGATGTTCGATCGCATGCCGGCCGCAAGGAGCACCTTGTCGGCAGCGAGTTCCTTCTTCTCCCCTTCATGGGAATAGGTGACCTTGCCTTCTTCGATGTTTTCGACGTTCGCATTCGTGACGACTTTGATCTTGTCCTTCTTCAGTTTCTTCTTGAAGTGTTCCTTGACTTCGCCATCAACGGCGGGGAGGATGTCGGCTTCTCTCTCCAGGATGGTGACTTCGCTTCCGAAACTGTTGAAGATGGTCGCGAACTCGGTGCCGATGACACCGCCGCCCACGACGACGAGTCTTTTTGGCACATGGTCGATATCGAGCATAGGCTTGCTTGTGAGGACGAACCCTTTCTCGAGCCCTGCCTTCAAACCATCAATCGGCGGGATGGCGGGACTCGCGCCCGTGGCGATGATGAGTTTATCGGTTTGTAGGGTCTCATCGGCCACTTTGATGGTGTGGGCGTCTTCGACAAGGGCTTCCCCCTCGTACAGGGTGACCTTGTTCTTTTTGAGGAGGAAACCCACACCCGTCGTGAGTTTTTTCACGATGCGCTCTTTGCGTTTCATGACCTTCTTGAAATCGATTTTCACGGCGTCCTTTTCGACTTGGAAGCCGTAGGATTTCGCATTTTTGAAGGTCTCATAGACCTTGGCGCTCTTCAAAAGCGCTTTGGTGGGGATGCAGCCCCAATTGAGACACACCCCGCCCACGGCCTCTTTTTCGACGATGGCCGTGTCGATGCCGAGTTGCGCGGCCCTGATGGCGGCGACATAGCCGCCGGGACCGGCGCCGATGATGACAAGTTCGTGTTTTTTCAAAAGTCTCACTCCCTATCTCAGTAATAGCAACACCGGATTTTGTAACAACCTTTTCAATTGTACCATGAAACGGCCGGCGTCGCCACCGTCGATGACGCGGTGATCGATCGTGAGACTGACGGGGAACATGGAGCGGACGACGACTTCGCCGTCTTCGACGACAGGCTTCTCCTCGATGGCGCCCGTGCCGAGTATGGCGACCTCGGGATGCTTGATGACGGGGGTGCCCAGTTTGGAGCCGAAGGCGCCATAGTTCGTGATGGAGAATGTGGTGTTTTGGAGATCGTCCAGGGTGAGTTTCTTCTCCCTCGCGTTTTCGGCCAGACGGCCGATTTCGTTGGCGATGGCAAAAACAGAGAGTTTGTCGGCATCTTTGATGTTCGGGACCACGAGTCCCTCAGGCGTGTCCACGGCGATGCCGATGTTCACATAGTCCTTGTAGACGATCTCTTCCGTCTCGTGGTCATAACTCGCGTTGAAGCGGGGATACTCTTTCAAGGCGAGAATGACCGCGCGCACGATGAAGGGGAGATAGGTGAGCTTGACATTCTCTTCTTCGGCCAGGGGTTTTTGCGTTTTTCGGAATGTGACGAGTTCCGTCACGTCGAATTCGTCCATGACGGTCGTGGCGGGGATGAGCCGGTTGGAAGTGTCCATCGCCTTGACGACGCTTTTTCTGAGTGAAGAGATCTTTTCTCTCCTAGTGCCCTCTTTGGGGATGGAGGGCATGGAGGGGATGTCTTCTTGTCTTGCGTCGGGCTTTTCTTTCTTCTTATCCGCCGCGGCGTGGATGTCGGCTTTCATGATACGGCCCTTTTCGCCGGAGCCTTCGATCGCAGCGATGTCCACGCCCAGATCCTTGGCGAGTTTCCGCGCGGCCGGGGTGGCGAGCGTCCTTTCTTCCGCTTTTTCTTCCTCTTCTTCTTCGCTTTCTGTTTCGAGGACCTCGTCGGATGTCTCCACGGAACCGACGACGCTCGCGCTCTCTTCTTGTTCGGCGTCCGCTTTCGTTTCGCTCTCTTCTTCGTCTTTTTCTGTTTCGGTCTCTTTCTCTTCTTCTTCGTCCTCGTCGCCTTCTTCGGCGATGACGGCGAGAATCTCGCCGACTTCGATCATCTCGCCCACATCGGCACCTTTCTCTTTCAAGGTACCGTCTTCGGGGACGGGAATCTCGGCGTTCACTTTGTCGGTCTCGACGATGACCATGGTCTCGCCCTCTTCGACTTTGGCGCCGACATCATACAGCCATTTGAGGACTTTTCCTTCATGGATGCCTTCACCGATGTCGGGGAATTTGAATTTGATCATGGTTTCACTCCTCACTCTTCGAATGAAGCGAGTTTTTTGATTTCTTGTTTGATTCTTTCCTTGTCCACCATGTGGTGGTGCTCCCCTTGCGGGAGGGGTACGATGATGTCGGGTGCGGTTAGGCGCACGGGCGGGGCTTCGAGACGGAAGAAGGCTTCCTCGTTGGCCCGCGAGATGATCTCGGCGCCGATACCCAAGGTCTTCACCGCTTCATGGACGACGAGGAGTTTCCCCGTCTTTTTCACGCTTTCCATGATGGTGTCGGTGTCGATGGGGCTTATGGTCCTGGGGTCGATCAGTTCGACGGAGATGTCTTCGTCGAGTTCTTTCAAGGCTTTTCTCGCTTCATGCATCATGGCGCCCCAGGCGACGAGGGTGATGTCTTCGCCTTTTTGGACGACCTTCGCTTTGCCCAGAGGGATGGTGTATTCCTTTTCGGGAACTTCCTGTTTGAAGGCGCGATAGATCCGTTTGGGTTCCATATAGATCACGGGATCGTCCGATTGGATGGCTGCGGCCATGAGTCCCTTGGCGTCGTAGGGGGTTGAAGGGATGACGAGTTTCAGCCCGGGGATGTGAGCGAAAAGCGTCTCCAATGATTCGCTGTGGTGTTCCAGGGCGCGCACCCCGCCGCCGTAGGGCATGCGGATGGTGATGGGCATCTTGTAGAGCCCGCGGGAGCGGTTGTGCATCCGCGCCAAGTGGACGGCGATCTGGTTGTAGCCGGGGAACATGAAGCCGGAGAACTGGATCTCGGGGACAGGACGGAGTCCCGCCACGGCCATGCCGACGGCGCTCCCGAGGATCGCGGCTTCGCTTATCGGGGTGTCGAAGACGCGTTTTTCCCCGAAGGCTTTCTGCAGTCCCGCCGTGACGCGGAAGACGCCGCCCTCGTAACCTGCGTCCTCGCCATAGACCACGACGGAATCGTCTTTTTCCATCTGTTCGTGCAATGCGGTGTTGATCGCTTTGAGCAGTGTCATTTCCGCCATCATCTGTCACCTCCGCTTTTCGCTTGGGCTTTGCGGGCTTCTTTTTGGCGTTGGAGATATTCGGGCATTTCGGTGTAGGTGTAGTCGAAGACTTCATCCAGGGTGGGAGCGGGCAGCTTCTCGACTGCCTTGAAGGTGTCTTGGATCTCTTTCTTGTAGTCTTTCCGCAAAGTCTCCTCTTTTTCCTTGTTCCAGAGATTGCGGTTGGAAAGATACTTGTACATGCGGATGATGGGGTCCTTCTTCTTCCATTCTTCGACTTCTTCGTCGCTTCTGTAGATCGTGGGGTCGTCGCTTGTCGTGTGGGGGCCGAGACGGTAGGTCAAAGCTTCGATGAGCGTCGGACCTTCGCCTTCCTTGGCCCTCTCAAGCGCCGCTTTCGTCACGACATACATGGCCAAGGGGTCATTCCCGTCGACCAATGCTCCCGGAATGCCGTAGGCGTGCGCCTTCTGGGCGAGACTCGCGGCTTTCGTCTGTTTGCTTCTCGGCGTCGAGATCGCATAGTGGTTGTTTTGGATGATGGTGACGAGGGGAAGGTCGAAGACGCCGGCGAAGTTCATGCCTTCGTGGAACTCACCGTGGCTCGTGCCGCCATCGCCGATGAAGGCGATGACCGCTTCGCCACTTTCCTTCAGTTTCGATGCGTAGGCGATGCCGGCGGCGTGGTTCACCTGGCTGCCGATGGGCACGTTGACGGGGAGGATGTGGGAACCCTCGCCGAAATGGGAACCCTGTTCGTTTCCGTACCAATAGAGGTAGAGTTTCTGCAAAGGCACTCCCTTGTAGAGCATGGCGGCCATCTCGCGGAAGGCGGGAACGAGCCAGTCACCCTTGTCGCTTGCGGCCATGGGGCCGACTTGGGCGGCCTCTTGCCCCTTGACGGGGGCGAAGGTGAGCATGCGTCCCTGGCGTTGGTATTTCAACGCCTGTTCATCCGCCATGCGGGTATAGACCATCGTCTTGTACATCTTCACGAGGGTGTCGTTGTCGATTTTCGGTTCTTTCTCTTTGTTTGTGACTTTTCCGTTCTTGTCAAGGATGGAGAAGGTTTCCATCTTCCAATCCTTGAAATTGTCGAGGACCATGGGGACCCCTCCTTGTTTAGAAATTTTCCATTTTGTTTTTGGGAAAAAAAGAAAAGCGGACGTCACGTCACACTTGTAATGTAACGTAGAATCCGCTTTATCGCACGTGATATGCACTTTTCATAACTTTTACAACATAGCGTTTCATAAGGTGTGGACGGCTTTTTCGAGCGATATATGTGAGAAATCCGAGCGGAAGGTCCTCGCGACTCACTCGGGCTCTTGTTCTTTCAAGACCCCTTCGCGATAGTTCCGTATGAGCTTGTCGAGGTCCTCGATCTCTTCTCTCAATTCCTCGCCTTGGTCGGTGTCGTAGATATAGGTCCTTCTTTCGCGGATGTCTTCACTGTGGGTGACGCTGACGATGTCCTTCTCCTCTTCGATGAGTTCTTCATAAGAAGAGAAACGGCTGTGATAGACCAGGTGGAAGGAATAGGAATCGCTGATCAGAGTGTAGCCGCCGATGGAAGTCTTTTTGGCGTATTGTTTGCTCATGCCGCCGTCGATGAGATAGATCCTTTTGTCGGCGAGCACCACATCATGTCCCTTGGTGACATCGAGGGGGACGTGGCCGTTGATGGTCTTGCCTTTTTTCGGGTCGATGCCGAACTCGCGGAAGAGTCTCTCGAGCGTGTCTTGTTCCTCCCGCAGGGTGAAGTAGGGGTTCATGGTCTCTTCATGGGTCTTTTCGTCTTCTATGAAATACCGTTCGAAGGTCTTCATGGCACTCTTGGCGAAAAGGGGGCTCGTCTTTCCCTGCCAGAGCATGACGAAGTAGTCCCTTTCGGGGTTTTTCTTCTTGTAGCGGTTGAGATAGGCGTTCCGTATTTTCATCTCGTAACGGTCGATGAGCGCTTTGCCCTTATAGTCCTTCCCGTCGATCCTTTGGACCATGAAGGAGCCGTCGGCGTTCATGGGGATGCCGGCGTGGAAAAGGAGGACGTCGTTCACCTTGTGGACGATGGAGCCTTTGCGGAAGAGGAAGCGCACATGCTTCTGCAACATCTCGTTGTGGAGGAAGAGTTGGGTCAGATGGTTGATGATACGCGCTTCTTCTTCGGTGAGGGCGTAAGGGTCTTCGGGGTCGACGGTGGGAAAGTTCTTGTCGGCGAGTTCGTATGATGTTCCGTCGATCTCGATGGTGCCTTTCTCATGGTCGATTTCTTCCAAGAGCAGTCTGTCGGCGAGGTCGAAATCGGGATTCCTCGCGATGACCTCTCGCTCGAGTTTGAACTGGATGATGGTGATGGCCTTGTGCATGCGGGCGACGAATTTGTTGTCGGATTCGTCGAGGGCGATCTTCGTCTTCGCTTTGGGATAGAAGGCCCGGCAAGGGTCGTTCTTGTAAGTCTTGTTGGCAAAGGCCGCAAGCAGACGGAGGTTGATGCCGTAGCCGTCCTCGAGACAATCGAGGTTGTTGTAGCGGGCGGCGATGCGGATGACGTTCGCGATGCAGACCTTGCAGCCGCTCGCCGCGCCCATCCAGATGATGTCGTGGTTGCCCCATTGGATGTCGACCTGGCGCTGGCGCATGATGCGTTCCATCACCAGATGGGGTTTCGGGCCGCGGTCGAAGATGTCCCCCACGACATGGAGGCGGTCGACCGCGAGATGACGGATGAAGCGGGAGAGCTCCACGAGGAGTTTTCTGTCCCTTTCCGTCCGGAAGGCGGCATCGAGGATGGCGTCATAATAGTGCTTCTTGTCCTCGTGGTCTTCCGATTCATAGAGGAGCTCCTCGATGATGGATTTGAACTCTCCGGGGAGGATGCCGATGACATATTGTTTCGTGTATTTGGTGACGAGCATCCTCGCGAGCTCCACCATGCCCTTGATGGTCTTTCGGACGAGAGAATCGAACTCGCCGTTCGTCATGCGGCGTTGGTACTTGTCGATCATGTCGGTCGGGTAATAGATGAAAAAAGCGAGCCGTCTTCTTTCTTCTTCGGACCATTCATGGAAACGGTCGTTGATCTTTTGGCGGATGATGCCCGAAGCGTTTTTCAAGAAATGGTTGAAGGCGTCATACTCGCCGTGGATGTCGGCGATGAAATGTTCGGTGCCTTTGGGCAGGTTCAAGACGGCACTCAAATTGATGAGTTTGGTGCTCGCCGTCTGCACATTCGGATAACGTTTGCTCAATAGTTCGAGATACTTCCGTTCGTAGTCCAATCTATCCCCTTCTCCCTTGTTTTCTGCTATCAGTGTATCACACCCCTCCGCTTCCGACAACAAGCCCTCTTCCTGCTAAATCTTGCGGATTCATGGCAAAACGTGAGGATTCCGCCCTTTCCGTGATACAATAGTGGCGGTGATACGCATGATTATCTTTTTCGAGCCCCTCTTCAAAGAGAAGATGTGGGGCGGCGACAATCTCGAAAGACACTTCGGTTTCGCCCTTCCCGCAAAAAACATCGGCGAATGCTGGGGAATATCCGCCCATCCGCACGGCGAGACCAAAGTGAAGAAAGGCCCCTTCCGGGGAACGAAGCTTTCGACGCTTTATGAAGAACACCCGGAACTCTTCGGGCATTTCCCTTCTTCCTCTTTCCCCATCCTCGTGAAGATCATCGACGCCGCACAAGACTTGAGCATCCAGGTCCATCCCGACGATTGCCGGGCGAAACAAGAAAAGTCTTTCGGAAAGAGCGAGTGTTGGTATGTCCTTCATGCCGAAAAGGGCGCCGACATCATCATCGGCCACAAGGCGAAGGACAAGGATGTCTTGCGCAGAGCCGTCTTGGAACAATCCCTCGAGAACCATGTCCAACGGGTCCCCGTACAAAAAGACGACTTCTTCTTCATCGGAGCGGGAACTCTCCACGGCATCAACAAAGGCGTGCTCCTCTTGGAAGTCCAACAATCGAGCGACATCACCTACCGCTTCTACGATTACGGAAGGAAACTCGCCGGCAAAGAGAGGCCTCTCCACATCGAAGAGGCCCTATCTGTCGTGAAAGTCCCCGATGAGGACGTCAAGAGGAAGTTGCCTCTTGATGCCGCTTTCGGCTTCGGAATCATCGAGACAGAAGGCTCAAACAGAAGGAGGGCCCATGAGCACGGCGACTACCTCGCCGTCTTGGCCGGAGAGGGTACGATCGACGGGGAAACCGTGCAAAAGGGAGACTTCCTCATGGTCTCCGCGAGAAGTCCCTACACACTCGAAGGAAGATTGCAAATCGCGAAAGCGACGATGAAAAAGGACTGACATGTCAGTCCTTTTCTTTGAAGATGGCTTCTTCGAGATACTCGGTCAATTTTTCGTAAGCCTCGGGTGTTAGATGCAACCCTTCCCGGGTGTGTTCGTCTTTGAGAAAGCCGTTCGCATCGGCCAACAAAGGATGGATGTCGTGGAATGTGGCTTCATGCCCGACCAAGGCGCGGATTTTTTTGTTCAAGGTCTTTATTTTGTCGTTGTCTCTGGGACCAACGGTTTCAGGGTCCACTTCGGGAGAAGTCTTCTTCCCGACGGGCGGTATGGACAAAATATGACAGCGGGTCTTCGGAAAGGCCTTTTTCATGGTGGTGATGATTTTCACGATGTTTTGTGCGGTCGTTTCATTTTGATAGGCTGTCTCTGTGAAATCGTTCGTCCCGACAAGCAGGACGAGCCGGCGGGGTTGTAAAGGAAGCACGATTTCTTTGAATTGTTCCAAGACGCCTTCCGAGGTGATGCCGCCGATGCCGCGGTTCGCCGTGCGGACTTTCGGGAACATCTCCGCCACGGGCCATTCCTGGATGAGGGAATCACCGAGAAAAAGAGCATCCACGTTCTTTCGACGCGCGTTCAAGGTGCGAAACCACTGCAGTCGGCTCTCTTTGGCGCCCGAAAGAAAAAGGGTGAAAACATCCGCTTTCGTGTTTTCGATAGAAGCCTTCCGCCAAAAGAGAAGGAATGCGATCAAAGCCAGAAGCAAGGGATAGAGCACGAAGTGGATGTTCATCTCAAACCCTCACGAAGGCCTTGATGGTCTTGATGGTCTCGCCGGCGCTTTCCCCGTGAGGACGGACGGTGTATTCCTTGACGTTCTCGGGAACGATGAAGGTCTCGGCATAGCGCACCACGAAGGGGGCGAAAGCGTCAAGCGGGCTCTCGACCACCGCCTCGGTTCCTTCCACCAACATCAAGACGTCGACACTGCCATGGCTTTGGTGGAGGACTTTCTCTTTCGCGGTGTGACGGCGGGTCTCGATGAACTCCCTTTCATGGAGCCCGGTCTTTTCTTCCAGGATGCCGTCAGCGTCCTTGATGGTCGCGAAGGGATTCAGGAGTTCTTGTTCCACCCAGCTTGTCGTACGATCCCATTGGATGTTCTCGATGGCGTGGTCCAGATGGATGGGACGGGGCTTGCCGTCGAGATCGACACGCCCCCAGTCCCACATCTTGAAGGTGAAGATGTAGGGGGTGGCGCTTATCTCCAAGACCATGGTCCCTTCCATACTGCAATGGATGGTGCCGGCCGGGATGGAGATGTGGTCGTGTTTTTTCGCGGGGTACTTGTTCACATACTTTTCGGCCGGAAAAGAAATCTCGCCTTTTTCGGCGCGGCGCAGATCTTTGATCATGGCTTCTTTGTCCACGTCTTCCTTGAGACCGAGATACACGCCGCCGCCCCGGGAATCGAGGATGTAGTAGGATTCATCCTGGGTGTAGTGCATGCCGAAGGTCTCCTGGATGTATTCGGTGAGCGGATGGATCTGGAGACTGAGGTTGCCGCCTTCCATCGTGTCCAAAAAGTCGAAACGGATGGGGAACTCGGTGCCGAAACGGGCATGCACCCGGTTGCCGAGGAGTTCAACCGGATAGAAGAAGACGAGGTTGATCGCCGGTGTCACGAGAATCCCCCCGTCGAAATCGAAGGCCAAGGCGTTTTCCTCCATGATGCCGTTGAAGCACCAGGCATAGTTCTTTTTGTCCTTGTCGAGGTCGCAGACCGCTTTCATCCATTGGCCGCCCCAGACGCCCTCCATGAAGAAGGGGACCATGCTGAAGGGGCGTCTTGTGGCGGTTTCCAACGCTTTGAAGTAGTCGGTGCGGCTCGTCATGCGGAGGTTCTTTATATCGTCGGCGGCGACATAGTAGTCCATGCGGGGAAGAAGCTTCTTCTTGAGCCTGTCGGCCGTGCGCCATTCGAAGAAGAAACCCCTCTTTTCTTTTTTGAGCGGTTCTTCGTCATGGTTCTTTGCTTTCCAGTTCGCAAGGCCCTTCTTGTAATCGGTCTTGATGCCGTGGCGAGTGCGGTCGAGATAGACGACGAGGTCCGCATCGAAAAAACGGCTCGCCCCGAAACCATAGACCACGACTTGCCTGTCGTTTTCCGCGATACGCTTTCGGAGTCTCGCCACGTTCTCTTCGGGATAGAAGTCATCGATCACGAAATGGCTCATGATGCCGAAGACCCGGTCATCGGTCATGAAGTCTCTGATCTTCGCTCCCACCTCTTCTTTCGTCAAAGCATAGTCGTCGGCGAAAATGAGCTCAGCCTTAGGGAAATATTGTACCAACTCATCGCGCAAACGGGCGGTGTCCACGCCCGGATAACATTCCATGACGATATGGCGGGCGTTTTCTTCGGCGATGGCCGAAAAGACGGCGTCATTTCCTTGGATGAGACCCCTTTCGAAATCCTTCACGCCGATGCGGGGATGTTTTTCGAAATGCACATCGTGCATCTTGTATTCATTCTTCATCTGACAACGCCTCCAGGGTTTTGTCACGATAGATGGAAAGGATCTTCTCCAGATGCATTGAGGAGAAACCGAAATACAAAGCGATGGAAACGGGAAGCAACGCGGGATGGACGACCATCACGAGAAAGATGGAGAAAGCCAGGGTCCCGATGAGCTTCAACGTGGTGAAAAGATGGAAATGGGCGAGAATCATGGTGTTTCGCACGAGGTGGAACGCGTTCTTGTGGCGAAAAGCGGCGATGAGCGGAAAGACATAGAGCCCGAACAAAAGCAGCTCGAAAGCGCTCAGATACACCGCTATGATGAGAAGGGTCTCTTCGGTGTTTTGTGCGTAGGTATGGAGAAAGAATAGTCCGATGGCGAAAAGCAAAAAGGGGATGTGGACGAGGCTCGCCGACACCAGATTCTCTTTGAAACCCCGAAAGAACGTCGAAAAGAGCGGCACATGGCGGTCCTTGTCCTTCCAGAAAAAAGCGACACGATAGGCGGCCGCCGTGGCGGCCCCCGCCGTCAGGAAAAGGCCCAGCCCTGATACGATGAACCAGACCAGGGCCAGGCCGACATAGTTCATGACGTGTACATAGGCGTCCTTGACGATGTTTGTCCTTTTGGTCTTTTCTTCTTGCACGATATCACCCCGTTCACCATAAGGATAGCACAATCTTCATGGGGACGGCGAAGTTTTCGGGGCAAAAGCATGGGTGTCTTACGACTTGAGTTTGAAGATGTAGACCGCACCGACGGCAAGGCCGATGACGATGATCGCTCCGGCCACCACAATCGAGATGCCGGCCGAATTCGTCCTTTCACCGACCACTTCGAAGAAGTCGCTGTCGACATAGACATAGAGGCCCCCGATATCGGGGTGGTCGGGATCTTCCGCGTCGGGGTCGTAATGGCCCATCTCTTCATAGGTCGAATCGAATACCGTGGTGCGATAATCGGCGAACACGGCGATGTCGCCCTTCTCCACGAATCCTTCGAGGTCATCGGCGTCATAGATGTCGTTCCAGATGCCGTCAATGGCCCAATCGAGAGAAGCTTCGACAATCTCCCTTGATTCGGTGAATGTGCAGGTCTCGGTGAAGAACATGCCGTCGCATTCCATCGCGGGCAGCTCATCCGCGTCGAAATCTTCCCAGCTCATGACGGGAGAGAGGTTGACGAGGGTCTCCATGCGCTCGAGGAATTCGTCGAAATCGTCGAATGCGAAAGAGAGGGTGTAAATCCGGAGATAGTTCTCCTCGTCGGTCTCCATGTCGTGCACTTCCATGAAGTCCGGGGCGTTCTCCTCGAACCAGGTCTGCATGGCGGGGAGACCACCGACGATGTGCTTGTCGTTGATGACGGGGCCGTGACCCTTCTCCCCTGTCGGGTCTTCCGGGTTCGGGATGGCTTCGTCGGCGAGCGTGTCGTCATAGACGGTGAGTTGGAAAATCCTCTCACCCGAACCGTCGGCGTTGAAGGTGGTGTCCACGAAGACCTCACCCTGCCAACAGCCCGTGAGCACGAAGACAAAAAGCAGTAGCATCGATACGAGCGTTACTTTCCTTTTCATAGTTTCCTCCATTTTTCTATTTTTTCAATCTTGTTCACCCAGATAGAAAACATAACGGTTCAAACGCAATGCCAAGATGGTGATGATGAGGGTCACAAAGAGCAACACCCAGGCCATGGCGCTCGCCGACCCCATCTGGTGGTCCATGATCATCTTGTCGAAGAGGTAGTAGCCGAAATAGTAGGTGCTTCGTGCCGGGCCCCCGCCCGTCATGATATGGGCGATGGCGAAGACCTGGAAACCGGCGATGATGCCCATGATGAAGTTGAAAAAGATGGAAGGCGTCATGAGCGGCAGGGTGATGTGGTAGATCCGCCGCAAGGACCCCGCGCCGTCGATCTCGGCGGCTTCATAATATTCCTTGGGGATGTCCTGCATCTGGGCGAGATAGATGATCATGCTGCCGCCGGCGGTCCAGAGTCCCATGAGAACGATGGTGAATTTGGACCAGCTCGCATCACGGTACCAACCGATGGGATCCATGTTGAAAAGACTGTAGACGGGGTCGAGAACCTGGTTGATGAGCCCGAAATGCGGCTGGAAGAGCCAAAGCCAAAGCAGCCCCATGGCGACGATGCTCACGACATTGGGAAGATAGAATATGGTCCGATACACCCCGATGCCCCGGATACGCGAATTCAAAAGCAAGGCCAGGAGGATGCCCACGATGAGTCCCAAGGGTACCGCGAGCATCACGTGATAGAGCGTGTTCCAGAGGCTCGTCCAGAACAGATTGTCGCTGAAGAAAAGAATCCGGTAGTTCGTGAGCCCGATGAATCGCGGGGAACTGACCATGTCATAGCGGGTGAAGGAGAGAAAGAAGGAGGCGAGCATCGGGAACGCGGTGAAGACCGCGAGACCGATGAGCCAAGGGGAGGCGAAAGCGAATCCCACCTTCTTCTCTCGTTTGATGAGCAGGGTCAAAGAGCCGTCTTTGGTCTTTTTTGCCATGTCACGATGTCCTTTCGCTCAGGTCATTGCATCCTTTCGTAGTTCTCGCGTTTCTGGATGTAGTTGTCGCGGGCGGCCTCTAACACTTCGGCGGCGGATTTCCTCCCCGCCAGTCCCTCTTCGAAATATTGCATCCAGTCCATGGCGTGCCAGTTCGGCGCATAGGGGACATAGACCTTGTCGACCGCGTAATGCAGTTCTTCGACGAAAGCCTCGAGGATGGGGTTGCCCTCGGCGTATTCTTCCATCGCGGGGATGTTGCTCATGAGGAATCCGAGGGTCTCGGCGAGACGGATCTGGGTGTCGTAATCCTGCAGGTATTTCAAGAATTCCCAAGTGCCTTCGACCTTCTCGGGATCGTCGTCATAGATCTCGATGGAGAAGCCGCTGCCCCAGTTGACGCGGATGCCGTCTTCGTCGGGCACGGGAATCGGGGCGACACCGTAGTTGATGTCGGCTCCGTAGGAGCGCATGGTCTGATACAGACCATCGCTTGAAATCACCATGCCGAGCCGTCCGGCGGCGAAGGGGCTGATGCCGAGCATCTGGCTCTCCTCGCCGAAGGCGTCCAACCGCGAGCGCGAGTAGATGTCGTTGAAGTCCAACATCCATTCGAGGACTTCGAGATGCTCATCGGTGTCCAGGGTCGGATTGAGGTCCTCGTCGAAGAAATCGAGGCCTTTCTGCCAGAGGAAGCCGTGATAGGTCCCCTCCCCGAAGGTCGGGTCGAAGCCGAGGATGTTGATTCTTCCGTCCGCATCGACATCGTCCAGTTGTCTGGCCACGGTCTCGAGTTCGCTCCAGGTCGTGGGCACGTCATCTTCGGTGAGCCCGTTCGCTTCAAAAATGTCGAGGTTGTAGAAGAGCATCCGGGTCGTGCCACTGAAAGGGAGCGCATAGAGGTCGTCGTCATGGGTGGCGAATTCGAGCTGGTTCTCGAGATAGACTTCCAAATCGAGGGTGTCCTCGCCTTTCGCGATGTCGGCCGCGATGAGTTCGCTGATGTTTGCGAGTGCGCCTCCTTGTGCACGCAAGACGACATTGTCGAGGGTGTGGAAAGCGATATTCGGAGCGTCACCGGAAGCGATGGCCACACCGATCCTGTCCCAGTAGTCCCAGAAGTTGAAGCCGGTGCCGCGGACATGGTATTCGTCCTGACTCTCGTTGAAGTCGCGGATGATCTGTCGCATCTCGGAGTACGACTCGCTTCCTGTGGGCGACATGTGCCAAAAGCGGATTTCCGTCTTGTCACCGATGTCCTCCCTGTCCCCGCAGGCCGCGAGCGTAAGCCCGAAAACGAGCAGGACGGGGACGATGAGAAGTTTTTTCATGGTTTTCCCTCCTTTGTAGGGGTTTTCAACCTTTGATTCCTGTGAAAGTGATACCTTCGATGAAGTGTTTCTGGGCCACGAAGAACAACACGATGGTCGGGCTCATGACGAGGATGGCGGCGGCCATCATGAGTTCGTAACGACCCGTGAACTGCGTCTCGAAAGCCCTAAGACCGAGCGCGAGCGTCCAATGGTCGGGATTGCTCAAGAAGATGAGCGGCCCGAAGTAATCGTTCCAGACGAACATGAAGGTGATGAGCGCGACGGTGATGAGGGCCGGTTTCGTGAGCGGCAGCATGAGATAGATGAAGATTTTCAGATGGCCCGCGCCATCGACGATGGCGCTTTCCATGAGTTCGTTCGGGATGCCTTTGAAGAACTGGCGGAGCAGGAAGATGAAGAAGGCCGCGCCACCGCCGAAGAAATAGGGGACGATGAGGGGCAGCCGCGTGCCGAGCCAGCCGATGTGGGCATAGAGGATGTAGGAAGGGATGAGGATCGCCTGCGGGGGGATCATCATCGTCGCGAGCATCACCACGAAGAAGATATCCCTTCCGGGCCAGCGGAGTTTCGCGAAGGCATACGCTGTCAAGGTCGCGGAAAAAAGAGTCCCCGTAACGGCGAAAAACACCAGGATCAAGCTGTTTTTCAGATACATCAGGAACGGTACCGTCGTCACCGCGGTGACGAAGTTTCCCCATTGCGGGGAGTCGGGAAAGAACTTCTCGATACCGTGCAAAAGCTCCTGGGGCGTCTTCAGCGCCGTGACGAGCATCCAGAGGAAGGGAAAGAGGAACACGAAACTCAAAGAGACCAGCACGATTTGCAGCACGATGGTCTTGACCAAGCGTTTTTGGGGGCGGGTGAGCCGGGATTCTTTCATTTTCGGTTTGCATTCGGCAGTTTGCATAGGCGTCACTCTTCCTCTTCGATGGCGGTCGTGGTCGTGTCGATGAGGCGCAGGAAACGTGGATGATAGACTTCAACATTGTCCAAGTGGTGCGACATGTCGTAGGTGTTCACGTTGTAGCTCACGAGGATGGAGTCGGGCCGTGAAAGATGCGGATGCGCCTTGGCGTTGTAGGAATAGGTCGAACGCCCGAGTTTCTTGGGCTCTTCGCATTCGTAGACAATTCTCGGCTCGGTGAAGGGGCCCCAGGGGGTGTCACCTATGCTGTAGGCGACATGGTCGGTGTTCACATCGTATTGGAAGACGGCGAGATATTTGCCTTCATTGTCGCCCGTCTCGATCGGGGTGACGCTCATCTCGCAAGAGATGTGGTCGAGCACGGGGGTGGCCTCGTCCATGTCGGTGACCCATTCGCCCGCCGCGAAGAAACGCCATTCGTCGACATCGGCGAAACAGGCGGGTTTCGTCCGGGCGATTTTCAATGTTCTTTCGCCATTTTCGAAAGTGTAGCCGTAGATGTAGATGTAATCATCCGGATGTTCCACGCCGGATGCGGCGGTGTTGTTCATCACGGCCGCGCCGAAGATGGTCTCTTTTTCGCCGTTCTTCCTATGGAGGGGCGCGGGTCGTTGACTGTGCGCGGAAAAATCCAGTTCGCCGTTTCGGAAAGGGACCTTCAACATGTTCACGCCTTTGACGGAAAACTGCAGTCCTTCCGGCTTCGTCTCGTCGGGAACGACGAGAAGGGGCAGGAAATAGATGGCATCCTTGATCACGACACCATCCTGCAGCCAATACCAAGCGGGGAGTCTCTTCTTCGAGAGGATGCTCGAGCTTTCGGCGATGATGTTCTCGAGCCTTCTTCCTTCGCTCCGGAATTCGACCTTGTCCAAGGCGAAAAGAATCTCGCTCGTCTCCTCTTCGGGATAGTGGTTCCCTTCGCCCTGGATAGGAGGAATTGCGATTTTCACATAACGACAACGCTTTTCGAGGGAGAAGGTGGCTTTCTCCCCTTTGTATTTTGGAAGTTTGAGGGTGTGACTCCCCATTTTCAGCCACTTGTCCTTCTCCAAGGAGACACTGAGCACAAACTTCTTGACCGCCCTTCCGGCCACGGAAGGCGCCTCGGGAAAGTGGTTGAAAACCACCATCTCGTCGACATGCCGGTTCGTTCCGAGATCGAAGATGATCTCGAGCTTGTTCGGGCGGTTCCCCGAAATGAAAGGGAGCAGTTCCTTGTCGCCGTAGTGGACGAGATTCTGGGCCGTGGTGCCTTCATAGACCGACGGATTGTCGGGGGAGAAGAAACTCGTGACGGTATCGTCTGTGGACGTGGCGATACGGAAATCGACCAATCCCTTCCCGATATCGTTCCCGTCCAGATAGGCGACGGTGTTGTTGGGCATGAGGAGCGGCCGCAAGCGTCTTTTCGTTTCAGGATCGCTCTTGCCCACGAGGGTGTCGCCGAAGACGAAGAGGGTCCTCGCATCTTTTTGGTCATAGGTGTCGCGGCCGTTTTTGATATTGAAGGAGAAGATGCCGTCTCCCCCGGTCCAGCCCGAACGCCGGTTGAAAGGAGCTCGCCACGCTTCATCCTTCTTCGCGACATAGCCCCGGCCGAGATGCACCCGGACATGACCCTCTTTTCTTGCGGTGAACCTTATATATCTTGCGGTGCAATCCTGCAGATTCTCCCTTGACGGCGCCTCCGACCAGTGCCCGCCCTGATACAACTCGATCCGCTCGACATTCGTGCTTTCCACTTTGCCGAGCGGGAGGTAGCACTTCAGGTCGAAGACGTTCTTTTCGCCCGCTTGTAGTTTTTCATCGAGGACGATTCCGTTCATCTTCAATGTTCTCACCTCGTGGTGTTAAGCGTTTTCATGGCTTTACAGCACCATCATACCATGATAAGACCCCCGAAACACTAGCGGGGGTCGCTCATAGCAAGATTCATGATTCATTGCGCACGGAATCATAGATGTTTGCGCTAGGGTCCGACCTCTTTCATCGTGATGAAACGGGGATAGTAGACCCGGGCGTCCTTTAAAGCCATCGCCGAGGTTCCGTTGACGTTGTAGGAGATGACGAACGTGTCCGCCGTGGAAAGCAAGGGATGCATCTTGGCATTGTAGGTGAAGACGTTTTGGAATTGATAGGGCTCGCCGACCCGGTAGATGAAGGTGAAATCCGTGAAGGGTCCTTCCGGCGAATCCGCGGTCGCATAGACGATGCGGCCGCTGATGGTGTCCTGCATCGAGACGAGCATGTATTGTCCCGCATAACGTCCTTCGGGGATGTGGGTCACGCTCAATTCGGCGCTCACACCACGTATGCCCTTGGCGCTTTGGGTGATATCCGGCTGGAAATCTTCTCCATCGAAGAATTCCCAGGCGTTGAAGTCCTCGATCTTCTCGGGAAGGACCCGGGCCACGGTGAGATGGCGGCCGTTAAGATCCTTGTATCCATACACATAGACATAAGGGTCCTCGAGAACGGGATGCGTCGCGAGGTTCATGACACCGGCGCCGAAAAATATCTCGCCGCCGTCTCCGGTGCGGACCTGCAAGGGCGAATCGAGATAGGTCACATTGTCGACATCGAGTTCACCGTCCACGATCGGTGTGCGCGAGAGGCCGACCTTGTGCACCTTGAAGGAGGTCTCGAAATCTTTCACGAGGATGGGAAAGTTGTAGAAATGATCGCCGATGACCATGCCATCCTGCAGCCAAAGACGGGAGCTTTCTTCCAGAGCATCGATGCTTTCATCATAGTTCGCGGTCTCGACGGCGGCATGGAGGAGCCTTCCCTCTTCATCGAGAAACATCGCTTTCCCGAGGCCGTAGCGACTCGGTGTCTCTTGATGGTTGTCGTGAATCTCGATGGCCACATAACGGGCGGAAAAATCCAGGGCAAGATAGTCGTCCCCGTCGATCGCTTGGGCGGGAGAAGGTCCTCCTCCGGGGGCGGCATCCAAGGTGTAGGTGCCATGGTAGTCGAGGTTTTCGGAATCATTCCCGTGATAAAGGGAGAACTCTTTGATGCCAAATTCGGGATCCTCGTTGAAGTTCCATAGGTGGAGTTGCGCGGGCGTATAGACATCATGGAAATCGAAAAGGATTTGATCAACTTCGGTGTCGGCCGATTTCCACATATGGCCTTTGCCCCTCTCCTCCAAGAGGGCCGTGGGGGTGTGGGAATAGTCCAGACCGTCACCGTTCATGATGTTGGAAGGATGATACCCGTAGTAGGCTTCGGGGGTGTAGAAGCTTTGCGGGCCTTCTTCGTCCTCGGCCCAGCGGAAAGAGAGTCCTTCGGCGAAGGGCTTGTCGGGGTCATAGTAGCCCAGGGTGTTGTTGACGATGGTCTCGCCGTGACGGAGCTTGTTGTTCTCATAGACTTCACCGATGAAGGTGTCGCTGAAGATGAAGAGGATGTTCTCGCTTTGGGAGCCGATATGGGTCTCGCCCCGGGTAAGGTCATAGGAGAAGATCCCGTCCGCTCCGGTCCAACCGGACATCCGGAAGAAGGGGTCCGTGTGATAGGGGCTTTCGTTGATGATGAAACCTTCCGTCAAACGCATGCGGATATCGTTCAAGGCGAAATAGTCACCACCGTGATTACCTTTTCCCCTTTCCGCACTGAAGATGACACGCAGGAAACGCACGTTTTCTCCAATCGCGAGTGTTTCCTTGTCCTTTTCAAGTGTGTGGCCGTCATGGACACGTGTATAGGTCCTGCCATCGATCGCGGTCTCGATACTGACCTCTTTGAGACGCCAGTCTTCTTCTTCGCCGAGATAGTTCGTGAGCTCGATCGCGCCGACGGGATAGATCTTGTCCAGTTCGAAGACCACCCGGTAGGTGTTCCTGCTTGCGTTGCCGAAGACGAGCGGCGCCTGGTCGCTATCCTTGCAGAGATTCAAGAAATCTTCTTCATGGCCGAACATGTCGGCATCTTCGAGATGCAGTGCCTTGATGAACACCAAGTCCCCGGAGTTTTCGGGGGTGGGAATTTCGCATGAAGCGATGGTCTCTTTCGGGATGAAGGGTTTTTCCGCTTCCTCTTCCCTTGTGCAGGCGAGCGTAGTGAAAACCACAATCAAAGCGAGAAGTACCAACAGCAGATGTTTATGCATCACGCCCTCCTTGATAGACGAGAAAACGCCGGTTGAGTTCGCGGGTCTTCTCCATAATCGATTCGGGATCGGGCTTTGTGTCGGAGAGGCCGATTGCGTAGTCGAAACGGTAGAAACCGCCGAGATTCGTGGCGAAATTCGTTTCCCAGTAGTTGTTCATGAGCCAAGAATACTGCCTGTCGGCATTCGGCAACGTGTGATCGTGGATACAAAGGAATCCCGGCTCCAAGGATCCCAGATGCAAAAGCGGCGCATCGGGGGTGGCGACGTGGATGCTTCTTTTTGCGCCCCGAAGGGCGTAACCGCTTTGCAGGGTGTAAAACAGGGCTTGGCTGCCTTCGAGCTGATCGATCCTCGGTCGGAGGATGCAACCGCTTTTTTCGATGAAGAGTTCCTCTTTTTGTCCGGTGGTCAAAGGCAAGGCCATATAGAGGCTCTCGGGTGCCCAGACGGTATCCTTGGCGATGATGAGGCCGACATCGAGACGGGCTTCGTCACGATGGGCGGAGAGTTCCAAGACGGCATGTGTCGTCCCCGCGAGAAGGAACTTGAGCTGGACGCGGGCGAGGAGCGGTCCTTTCTCCAGGATCTTGGCGTTGATGAGCTCACCGTGGTCGCGGAGCGTGGAGAGGATCTTGCGGTTTCTGCCGTAGGCACGGCGGACACTTTGCATCTCGGGAACTTCGAACTTGTAGGTGTGTTCGATCTCGCTCGTCTCATAGATGGGGGTGAAAAGGCCGTCTTGGTCATCCTTTCGCACGAGGTTCGTGTCCGTCTTTTTGTCCAAGAAGGTGTGGATGCCTCGTTCCTTGTCCCAGGCGAGGCGGATATGCGGGGTCTCGAGATGATACATCGTGGCGTTCACGGTGTTGTCGATGTAGGGGGAGATGTAGTCATATGTCTCATCGCGGGTGAAGAGGGGATCCAGGGGCATCTTGCGCCGCTTCGCTTTTTTCGGCACGATGAGGAGCTCTCGCGTCTCGAAGGGGGCGAGGCGGAGACGCACGTTCACCTCCCGCCGCTTCTTCTCGTCGATCCGTATCTCCTGGTGAGTGATGGTTTCTTTACTTTCTTTATCTATGACCTCGTAGCCGTCTTTCACGAGGAACTCCTCCCACCAGTTGATGGTGAAAGCTGCCAGGCTCTCGAGTTCTTGGGGATAGGGGTTCTCCACTTTGTACAACAAGGGTCTGCCGGTCATCTTGGCGGCCTCCCCCTTGCTTTCTTGATAATCGTCAAGAAGGGTGTCGGCAAGCTCGTTCGCTTTTTCGGCGAAGAGTTTGTTCCTGGCTTCGAGCTTTTTCGTCATCTTGTTCCAGGGTTCGCTCACACTCGTGAAATACCCCCAGGTGTGCTCGGAGAACATCATGAGATTGTATTCGAGTTTGTGGAGCCTTTTCTCACCGATGTCTTCCCCTTTGTCGGCGATATTGGCGAGCTGGTGATATTTGCGTTGGGCCTCGCGATAGGCCATGAGGGCATCGGGAGTCGAGGCGAAACCGTCCGACCACCAGTCGTTCCAATCCCCTTTGTGGGTCTCGAGATCGAGATCCTTCTCTTTGAGGATGTCGAAGAAGTCGTTGATGCCGACCATCTCGATTTCCATCTCTTCGCCGTAGGCCTCGTTGAAGGCCTTCACGGACTCGGCGATGTAGGCGTTCGGGGGCGCGTTGTCCACTAGGAGGCCTTTCGTCATGACGGGGAGGAAATCGTAGGTGTAACCTTGGGTGCGGAGGCTCCCGATATAGTCGTCGAACCATTCCTTGGCATGAGCGAGCTGTTCTTTGGAAATCAAGGCCTCTTCTGCCCAACCGTCTTTCGTTTCTACAACACGTACATCGGGCACGAGACGGCTGAGGTTGCCGTGGTTGTAGACGTCGCCGTGCCAGACGAGGATTTTCTTGCCCGAAGGCGTCTCCCAATAGAAAGGCATGTGCTTCTTTTGGAAGGGCACGAAACCGTGGTGGTTGTGGATGCAGGTGTAGAAATGCTTGATGCCGGCCTCCGCCAAGGCGTCGCCATAGCCCGCCGACCAACCGTTGATGTCCATGGAGATCGCGGTGTCGATCCGGACATCCTCCTTGTCGGCGAAATGTCTCGCCTTCATGAGGTATTTCTTCAGGATGCGGTAATCGACGAGATCGGTCAGGTTCAAGTAGTTCCCCGTGAGGTGGATGTGACCCCGCTTCACCGCGGCAAGCAATCTTTCCTTCCACTCGGGTGTCGTTTTCTCCAAAAACCTCTCGAGAATCCAGAAGGTCTCGTTGTTCCAGACGAAACCTTCCCATTCCTTCTTCCCTGCATGAATCGCTTCCGAAATCCCAATCGCCTGTTTCAGATAGTCGACATGGTAACGGGTGATCTTCTCCTGACGGTCGGTGTAGCCGATGTCGGTGTGGGTCTGGTGCATCAGATAGATTTTCATTTCAATTCGTTTCCTCCCTGACATTTTTCAGCCGGAACTGTTTGGGGCTCATGCCGACATTTTTCTTGAAGATGTTGTAGAAGTTGATCTCGTTCTGGTAGCCGCATTCCTTGGCGATGTCCTTGACGTTCTTCTTGGTGGTGATGAGGAAGTGTTTCGCCAGGTCCAAGCGGAAGCGGATGATGTATTCGTAAGGCGGAAGACCGACTTCCCGCTTGAAAAGGCGGCTGAAGTGATAGACGCTGTAGCCGACGAATTCGGCGAGGTTTTCCAGGCGGATCTTCTTGTCGATGTTTTGCTCGACATAGAAGAGGGCCTGGATGATGGCATAACTATGGGGGTTCTCGATTTCGGTGCCGTAGTACTTGCGGGCATAGACCTCGACGAGGATGGCCTCGAGGTTCAATGAGACATAGACCTCGTTTTGCACCTCATAGGCGGAAAGTTCCTTCAAACGGACGAAAAACATCACGATGTTGGAAAAGTCCATGATCGAGCGTACGCTCTTTCTCACCTCGATGATCTCTTCCATGTAGTCGGAAGCGAGTTTCCCGTCGAATTCGGTGATGTAGAGAGCGCATTGAGAGGAAGACATCTTGATGAAAGTGTCCTTCTCGACGATGAGGAGGTCGTTTCGCGAAAGCGTGTGGACCTCTTTGTCGACGGTGACGAAAAGGGCTCCCTTCGTGATGTAGAAGAAATAGTAGGAATCACCCGTGTTGAAACTTGTCGAGTATTCGTCCTCGAGTTCCAGCTGATAGAAGTTCTTGTAGTGGAAAAGGCTCCTTTTCGCGAATCCGCGCGCTTCATAGGACTTTCTGACAATCGTCTTCACGCTTTCGCCCGTGAACATGGACATCCCTCCGAATACGCTTTCATTGTAGTTTTACTAATCATATTTTACAATATATCTCCATAATCGGGCAATATTTATTAGTTTTTGACCAATTTTTCCGAGTTTCTGTTTCAAAGTCGTTAGGATTTATGTATAATGGATATCCCCCGGAAGGAGGAATCCCCATGTATATCGGTGTCGCCGGCGGCGTGAGCCGCACCGTCGCCATTCTCGCCGATGAGAGAAAAGAGACCTTGAAACGGACTGTGACGGAGCCTTCGAGCATCCGCACCGTCGGTTTCGACAATGCCATGGACAATCTGGAGAGCGCTTTGAAGAACGTCTTGGACGGACATGACGGAAAAATCGTGAGCGCCTTCATCGGGCTCGGTGACGTCTTTGACGAGATTGATGCGCAAAACGTCACCCAAGAAGTCAAAAAGCGCATACCCGCAGTGGCAAACACTTCCATCCACGTCAAGAACAACGTCTTGACCGCCCATGCGGGCGCCTTGGCGGGTGAGCCCGGCATCGTGCTGGCGGCCGGTACCGTGAGCGCGGCCTATGCGGATGATGGCCGAGGCAACACCCACATGGCAGGCGGTTTCACCTTCAACGAGGGCTCGCCCGGCGGCGCCTACGACCTCGGACTGCAAGGCCTCGGGGTCGCGGCCAAGGCACTCGACTACCGACTGCGCCCCAGTGCTTTCGCCGACGCCCTCTTGGACCATCTGAAAGTGAATTCTTTCAAGGACGCGATCGACCTTTTAGAACATTTCCCTTCGGACCGGCCGGCCGTCGCGAAACTCGCGAAGCTCGTGACCCGTTTCGCCGACGAAGGGGACTCCCATGCCGTGGGCATCGTCGAGACCGCCACGGACGAACTTCTGCTCATGGTGAAGACCGTGATGACGATGAGCGGCATAGAAGCTCCCCGCCTCAGTGTGACGGGCGGACTCGGAAACGCCAACACCCTCTTCAAGAAGCGTTTTATCGAGAAGGTCCGCAATCTCGATTCCACGATCGAGATTCGTTCCCCTGTCCATGAGCCCGCTTTCGGCGCGGTGATCCTCGCCGAAAGATATGCCGACAAGTTGTGAATACATCTCCTTCCATAAAACACAAAGCCCCCCGGCAATCGCAAGGGGGGCTTTGTCAAGGAGGAATGATGCACGGGAAGTTCATTCCCGGTGAAAACAGAGATTGAGGATCCTTCCCGGTCCGAGAACTTTTTCATCCGGTATGTCTATCGGGTTCTCGCCGAGGAAATCAAAGGAACGTGGCGTATGCCATGCGGGGGTGTCGAAGGAACCTTTCCGCGTTTTTTCCCGGGAGGGGTTGAAAAGTCTCAGCAGAGGTCTTTTGTCTTTTGTCATCTGCAAGGTGGAAAAGACGAGGTCGGAATCTCTCAAGGTGAGCAGCCGATAGCTTTCCGGCAAGGTGGAAGACAGAGGGTTCGAGGGGAAATAGCCCGTGCGCTCATAGGCCTTGTCGAAGGGTTGTTTCTGGAAAGAGGCACCTTTTGTCGCATAGGCGAGATAGTCCTTGAACAAAACATTGGCATCGAACACCTCATAAAGAGCGAAAGCGACTTGGAAGGTGTTCTTCCCTTTCATCTGGGATTCGGGGGTCTTGATGATCTTGTAGTCGAGACCGCTCGGACGGCCCGGACGGCGCAAGAGGTCGGGAAGACCGAGATGTCCGACGGCACGAAAGAGCGTCAAAGCGATGTCACTTTCGTCTTCGTTCACGAATTCGTACTCTTTGACGCTTTTTGTGAAAGCCGCAAGTGTGTGGTCTTTTCCTTTGGCCGCGACGAAATTGAGAAGCGGCCAGGTCGGGGTGGGCTCTTCGAAGAAACCTTTCTCTTTCCACTTTGCCAAGGTGGCGGGCTTTGTCGCGCGTTTGATGAAACCGAACTGGGTGCCGGCATAGGAATGGTCGTTTTTCAACTTTGAACGAGCGACAAATCTGAGACGGTGGTTTTCGGCCTGGTTGTCGACTTCGCCCTCCACCTCGATGATGGGGGAAGACTTGGGCAACCGGAAGGTCAACTTGTAGGACATCCGGGTGTCTGAACGCTTCTTGGCCCTACCCGGCAAACCTTTCGGTATGACCATGTTCCCGCTTAATGTGAGTTGGCTCTCGAAACGCCCCGTATGGGCTTTTTTTACCCGGACACCTTCAAAGAAATCTCGCACGATCATATCGCTTTCCGGGGGAGAATGGTCGTAGGTGTCACCGGCATCACCACTATCTTCCAGATGGAAAAAACGACGCCAAGTCTTCAAGAGCCTCTTGTCCGTGAGATGGAGACCGTCGCCATCGAGTTGTAGCCGGTAATGGTCGTTCTCGATGGCTTGTCCTGCATCGACAACCGGGGGAAAACCTTCCGCTTTCTTTTCCACGACGCGGAGCACCTTGTAGGCCGTGCCCGGAAAATCCTTCAACTCCACGCTCACAAGGCTTTCATGATAGTCCTTGTCCTTTTCGCGGAGGCTCTCCTTCTTTCTTTGGACGCCGCCATAGATCCGTTTTTGGTTCATGATGTCATAAGGGATCTCTTCGCCTTTGTCCTTCAGGATGAAATGTTTTCCTTTCGTGTGCACGACCAGGCGCATGACACGATCTTTGACGTATGGGAGGGGATGAAAGACCACAAGAGGCATACCTTCCCCTTCTTCGACGGAAAGGGCGATGATTTGCAAAAGGTGGGCCCGCAAGGATTCGGCCAGAGTCAAAGCCGAAAGGCTCATCTCTAGGACAAAGGCGTTCGACTCGTCGGAAAGGGTGGCCGAGGCGTGTGTCTGGCATTTCACGAGTGTCTCCCAGGCATGGTCGAGAAGCTTTTGGTCGTAGGAAAGACCCAAGGTGTCCAATAGTGTCATCAAGGGTTGGACCTCCAAGGCGAGGGTGCGTTCCGTTTCATCCTGCAAAGCCTTGATGTCGGCGCGGGCCGAGAAGACGGATTTGTGCACGCGGTGGTATTGGGTGGAAAAAAGTTCATCAGTATGGATTTTGAGATCTTTCGCCTTTTGGCGCACTTTCGCGAGATAGTCCTCCCAGGTCGAAAGGAGGAAATGATACGTCTCGGATCGGTCGTTGTATGTGGCGATTCTTTCCTCGATGTCCATGATGGCGGGATTCTGGTCGAAGCCCAGGGGGAAGACGAATTCACCTTCGAGAGCGCTTCTTTCCAAAAGACGCTCCATGAGGCTTTCCACATCGATCTTGTTGTAGTCTTTCGCCTCCTTGGAAAAAAGGGTTCCGTCCTTGAAGGCATAGGTCCCATAGCCATAGCCGGAAAGCATCACATGGGTCAAGACTTCGCTGCCATCGTCCGAGCGGAAAAGGAAGTCGTTCTTCAGTCCGTATTCATCACCCACGCCGCGGGTGATGACGAAGTCTCCGATGCCGAAACCCTGCAGAATCTTCGGCATGTCTTTGGGGAAACCGAACGTGTCGGGAAGATAGGCGATAGGAAATACACGACCGAGGGACTTTGCGCTTTCGATACCGAGCCGGAGATTGTTCGCGAGGGATTCGCCGCTCGATATGAAACAATCCGCGTGGCTGTGGAAGGGGCCGACGAAGAGCCGCTTTTCTCGGACGTGCTTCGCCACCCTCTCTCGATCTTCCGGGTGGATCCGGAGATATTCATCCAAGGCGGCCGTCTGGCCGTCGAGAAGAAAATCTTTCACCCGATTATCATCCAAGGCGCGAAGCAGTTCTTTCATGTTGTAGACGAACTGCACCCGCGCCTCCTCGGGACGGAAATACCAGATCGGGTCCCAGTGGGTGTGATGAATACAATGGGCGATTTTTTTCATGACGGATCCTCCCGGTCGTGCTTCGATACCTAGATGATAATCCAGTCCAGCCCGCATTACAACATTCGCGCGAATCGGCGCAAGATTGCATAGTCTTTGCAAGTTTTCCGAAGTTTCCTTTTCAAGCGGTTTCCGCTATAATCGGGAGTGAAAGGGCGTGAAAGAATGTATATCGGTATCGACGGCGGCGGCACGAAAACCAAGGTGGCTCTCGCCGACAAGGATTTGAACGTATTGGCCGAAACGACCCAAGGCCCTTCAAGCATCAGGACCGTACCGTTCGAAGAGAGCATGGCGACTTTGCGGAAGGGAATCGAGGCTTGCCTAGAGAAGATTCCCGATGCCAAGGTCGAAAGCCTCTTCGCCGGGCTCGGCGATGTGGCGGGTGATGCGGACGGACAGATGGTGGCGAACAGATTGCAAGCCTTCCCTTTTTTGAAAGACGCCCGGATCGAAGTGAAAAACGATGTGTACAACGCCCATGCGGGCGCGTTGGAAGGACGAAGCGGCATCGTCGTCATCATCGGCACGGGTAGTGTCGCCTTCGGCCGTGACGAAGAAGGTGAGACGCACCGCGCCGGCGGGTATTCCCATCACGAAGGCGATCTCGGCAGCGCCTTCGGGCTGGGCAAACAAGCGCTCTCCGTGATGGGGAAAGCCTTGGACGGACGAGCGGAGGAGAGCCCTTTGACGAAAGACCTCATCAAGCATTTCGGCATCGAGAGTTTCCTCGATGCCGTGAAGGTCTACAACGAGTTCACCAACCGGACCGGAATCGCCTCTTTGGCGCCTCTTGTCACGAAACGTGCTTCCGAAGGCGACAAGAATGCCCTTGCCATCATCGAGACGGCTGCGGATGAACTCCTTTGCATGGTGAAAGCGGTGGATGCCGCCTTGCATCTTGAAAACAAAGAAATTGCCATCGTGGGCTCTCTGGGGAACGCCCCGACACCCCACAGAGATCGTTTCCTCGAGAAGGTGAAAGCATATGATCCTTCCTTTGTCATCCACGAAGCGAAACAATCGGCGGTGCATGGCGCCTTGGTCCTGGCAAGAAGGAACCCTAAGACATGAAAAATGCCCCGGGCACAACCGGGGCATTTTTACTGTTCGGGGTCGACTTATTTGATGACCTCTTCGGTGTCAATATCGAAGAAATGGATCTTGTTCATGTCGAAAGTGAAGGGCACCTTGTCGCCGATGTTGATGTCGGTGCGGGCGTCGACACGGGCGATGGCATCCTGGTCGCCGATCTTGGCGGTGACGTTCGTCTCGGAACCGAGGAGTTCCGCGACTTCGACATTGAATTCGACACGGGCGTTCGGATAGGTTTCGGCGGTAACATTGTCGTCGTGGATGTCTTCGGGACGGATGCCCATGACAAGCTCCTTGTCCACATAGCCCTTCTCTCGCAGTTTCTTCAAACGGCCTTGGGGAATCTCGATTTTCATGCCTTGGGCGACGAAGTTGCCGTCTTTGTCGATTTTTCCGCGGAAGAAGTTCATGGCGGGGGTGCCGATGAAACCGGCGACGAACATGTTCTTGGGGTTGTCATAGACCTCGGAAGGCGTGCCGATCTGCTGGATGTAGGCGTTGTTCATGACGACGATGCGGTCGGCCATGGTCATCGCCTCGACCTGGTCGTGGGTGACATAGATAGTGGTGGTCTCTATCCGGGCGTGGAGCTTGATGAGCTCGGCGCGCATCTGGACGCGGAGTTTGGCATCCAAATTCGAAAGCGGCTCATCCATGAGGAACACTTTGGGGTTCCTTACGATCGCCCGTCCCAAGGCGACACGCTGGCGCTGTCCGCCCGAGAGGGCCTTGGGTTTCCTGCCGAGGAGGTCCTCGAGACCGAGGATTGCGGCGGCGGCTTTGACGCGGCGCTCAATCTCCATCTTCGGGAATTTCCTGAGCTTCAGACCGAAGGCCATGTTCTGATAGACGCTCATGTGGGGATAGAGGGCGTAGGACTGGAAGACCATGGCGATGTCGCGGTCTTTCGGGGCGAGGTCGTTGGCGAGGCGGTCGCCGATGTAGAGTTCGCCATCGGTGATCTCTTCGAGACCCGCCACCATGCGGAGGGTCGTCGTCTTGCCGCAGCCGGAGGGACCGACGAAGACGATGAATTCCTTGTCGCGGACCTTGAGATTGAAGTCATCCACGGCGAGGACTTCGTTGTCATAGATCTTCTTGAGTTTTTTGAATGTGAGTTCTGCCATAGGGTTCGCTCCTTTTGGACGGTTTGTGTGTACCAAGGTCGATTATACGTAATCACGGCTTGAAAAGCCATGGGCACTTTGCACAAATCAGGAAGAAAAGAGCATGTGGAAGAGGGCGGCACCTTGGAAGAAACGCACTTCGATGCCCGTCTTATCGTGGATGGAGTCGATCCTGTAGAGCATGGTGTTTCTGTGGATGTGGAGCCGCTTGGCTGCTTCGCTCACGTTCAAATTCGCGTGCGCTAAGGCCAAAGCGCTCTTGAGGAGGTTCTCGGAAAGTCTTTCTTCGAGATTCTTCTTGAGTGCGGATGTGTCTTTCGCGTTTTTCAGCACGGAAAAGAGGAACACTTCGGTGGTGTGGAATCCTTCCTTCATGGTGGCGGTGTGTCGGGCGATGCGCTTCTTTGGAAGGAGCGCTTCCGCGTTTTCGGGCAAAAGCACGAGGACCATGACTTCCCCCAGTTCTTCGGCGAGAAGGTCGCTCGCATCCTCGAAGTCGCTCTCTTCGGTGACATCATGTGTGAAAGCGATGCGAATCACCCCGTCCGGAAACGGGGTGAAGGAGGCGTCGGCGAACATGTGGCGGAGCAGTTCTTCCGCCGCTTCGGTCCGGTTTTTGCATCTGACATAAAGGCTGTAGGCTTGCATGGCGTTCCTCGCTTTCCGCATGTCAACAAGTTAGATAAAGTCGCTTGGCCAAAGGAGCCGTGATTTTCACGACACTGCCGAGACTGCCGTGGAAGGTGGCCTTCTTGGCATATTCCATGGCCTCGCGCTCGCCGATCTCGATGCCCATCTCCCGAAAACTCGTCGGCGCGCCCCAGGTCGCATAGAGATTTTTCAAGGATCTGATGACCTGATCGGGATGGCCGTCGGCGAAGAGTTCGCTGCCGATCTTTTGGAGTTTGGGCCGCATGACGGAAGGGTTCTCGGCGAGCGCCATCTTCATCCAGGCGGGATGGATGACGGCGAGGGCGTAGCCGTGGGTGAGACGGTATTTCGAGGTGGGCGGGTACGAGAGGTTGTGCGAGGCCCAATCACCTTCCTTGCCTTGTTGGAGGATCCAGTTCAAGGCGAGGGTCGAGGCCCAGGAGAGATTGGCGCGGGCGTCATAGGAATCTTTGCCCTGAAGGATCTTCTGGGTGTTCTCGACAACACTCTTCAGGATGCCGAGCGACATGTAGTCGCTCGTGAGGGTCCGCTTGGTGGGAGAGAAATATTGTTCGAAGATGTGGGTCATGATGTCGATGCTGCCGGCGACGGTCTTCTTCTTCGACAAGCCCACCGTGTAGGAGGGGTCGATGATGGCGAACGCGGGGATGAGGTTGTCGTTTTTGATGCTTCTTTTGTCGTTGCGGGCGTCGTTGCTGATGACGGTGTTCCCGTTCGTCTCGCTCCCCGTGGCGGCCATGGTGACGATAACCCCGAGGGGGAGGGCCCGGTTCACCGGGTGCTTCTTCAAGAAGACGTCCCAGATTCCTTCTTCTTTCTTGAAAGCGGAAAAGGCGATGGCCTTGGCGCAGTCCATGACACTGCCGCCGCCCGCGGCGAGAATGAAGTCGATGCCGTGCTCGAGCACCTTCCTTCTTCCGCTTTTCACGCTTTCGAGTTCGGGGTTGGGACGCACGCCCGCTTCTTCATAGAGTTCGATATCCATGGTGGAAGCGATCTCTTGGACCCGCTTGTGGATGCCGAGGTCTTTGACGGCTTTGCGGCCGTAAACCAAGAGGACACGTTTCGCTTGTGCTTCACGCAGAAGCTCGGGAAGACTCTCAATCTCGTCTTTGCCGAAAACGATTCTCGTCGGACTCTTGTAGTCGAAATTGTCCAAATCTCTCACATCCCCATATCGTGGATTATGGTCACGACAGGAAAAAGCATATCTGTCGTGCATTTTCTTTTTTTATTATAGCATGGATTTCCGCCGTTTGCATGATGTTGGCACGAGTAAGGCCGGATGGTTTCTCCCACAATGACGAATGATGTGATAGCGTTGCAAAGATGGTCTTTATCGCATATAATTAACGATAAGTCCGCCAGCATCCGGCGATTGCCGGAAAAGAGGGGTGTCCATGCGACCCGACTACACACACTCGATTGTCAATATCACATCTTCGCTGCTTGCCCGTTACGGCGTCGAACACGACCATCCCACCCTCCGTTCTTTGGATGGATGGTTGAAAAAGAACCATGAACATATTGTCGTGTTCCTTCTCGACGGCCTCGGTGAAAGCCTCATGCGTATGCATCTTGACGAGGAAGACTTCCTCAGACAACACCGAAAGGATTCAGTGACTTCCGTCTTTCCCGCCACCACAACGGCGGCGACGACGGCTCTACTCACGGGAAAGACCCCCTTGGAAACCGGTTTTTTGGGATGGTTCCTCTATTTCCCCAAAGAGGACATCCATTATGAGATTTTCACGAACAGCGACTTCTACGACGATAAGAAAAAGATTCCCGAAGGTTTCCATGAGAAACATTTCCAATATGAAGATTTCTTCACCAAAATCAAACGAGTGGATCCCGGCGTGAAAACGGCGATTTTCCATCCCGTCCCCGTCGATGATGACGGCCATGAGACGTTCGCTGAAGGAATCGAACGCTACAAAGCCTTCAAAAAGAAGCATAAAAGGACCGCCGCCTACATCTACAGCCGCGAGCCCGATATTCTGGCCCACCAGAAAGGGACGGCCGATCCTTCCGTGAGGAAGGCCATCCGCGAGCTGAACGACCGTATCGCCGCTTTTGCGAAAGATCTGGACGAAGACACTCTCGTCATCGTCACAGCCGATCACGGCATGGTCGATGTGGAGGAGATTCCCCTCTTCGATTTCCACGACATCACCGCCACCTTCCGCCATCTGCCGGCGAACGAGCCCCGGATGACGAACTTCTTCATCCGGGAAGGCTCGCATGAGCACTTCATCACCTTCTTCAACGAACATTTCTCCCACGCCTTCGAACTCTACACGAAACGGGAACTTCTCGGCAAGGGCTTCTTGGGTAAAGGAACACCGCATCCTCTCGTAGAAGAGACGCTCGGGGATTTCATCGCCGTCGCCAAGGACAGATACATGTTCAAGCTGAGCGACAAAGTCACCCACAAGGCCCATCATGCGGGCATGACCGAAGACGAGATGAGAGTACCGCTCATCCTCTTCGACAAGCAAGGAGGCGATGCGCGATGAGCATCTTCGCCCGCGACCCCTACCGCCGTGCGCACGAGCAGAATCCGATTTCTCTCGTGCTCATCCTCGTGGTGACGTTCTTCCATTTTTGGACCCAGTTGAACGAGGAGATGTTCCAGCGTTTCGCATTGTACACGCCTCTCATCGTCGAAAGAGAAGAGTGGTGGCGCATCTTCACCGTCTGGTTCGTCCACGGTGATTTGCTGCATTATCTTTTCAACACGTTCTTCGGCATCCTCATCTTCAGCGCCGCCTTGGAAAGGATTGTCGGCTCGGGACGTTTCGCGATCGTCTTCTTCGGCTCGGGGATTCTCGCGAGCCTCGCGATTGTCGGGTGGGACTGGTTTCTCATTGTTGAACAGGCCGACATGCGGCCGACAGTCGGCATCAGCGGTGCCATCTTCGGTGTGTTGGGGGCATTCTTGTATCTCACGATGCGTCGTCCCGAATGGTTCACGCCGAGTGACGTCTCGAGCATCCGCGGACTCATCGTCTTGAATGTCGTTTTCACCTTCCTCTATCCCAACATCAGCATCCCCGGGCATATCGGGGGTCTCATTGCGGGCTATCTCGTCGCCATGGCCATGCCCTATCCGAGTGGTCCGGGCGGCAGAAAGCGGCGGAGAGGGTTTGAGGACCCCTTCGCGGAAGGCTATATCGATCCCGCCGAGGATGACATCATCGACGCCGATGTCGAAATCGAAGACGACGATGACGACGACCCCTTCGGCCGCTATGACCGTTATTTCGATTGAAACGGGACGCTTGTGCGTCCCTTTTTTTGTCCGACATTGGAGAAACAATGATATAATGGAGCATGAAATGACAAAACACAAAGGAGTTAACGACCATGGAAACCGCAATCTTCTGGCTGGTCATCGGTATCTTCATCATCATGAACATGTTCGATTTTCTAACCTCGCACCTCAACAACAAAGCCCGTTTCCGACCCGTCCCGGACAATGTCAAGGATGTCTACGACAAAGAGGCCTACGAGAAATGGCGGGCCTATTCGGGGGAGAACGAAAGACTCTCCACCATCCGGGGAACCCTCTTTTTCATCATCGTGTTGGCCCTCCTTTACGGCGGCCATTTCACCTCTCTCGCGGAAAGCGTGCAAGAATGGTCGGAAAGCGTCTATCTGCAGAACCTCCTTTTTCTGGGCATCCTCTTTTTCGTGAGTTTCCTCGTCTCGCTCGTCTTCCGCGCTTACAGCACCTTCTCGATCGAGGAGCGTTACGGGTTCAACCGCACGACAGTGAAGACGTTCATCCGCGACACCATCATCCGCCTTTTGCTCACCATCATCATCGGCGGCGGCCTCGTTCTCCTTCTCGTTTGGCTTTATGAAGTTGCGGGGGCTCTCTTCTTCCTCTATGCCTTCATCGCCGTGATGGCGTTCTTCCTCTTCATCAACATCTCCTATGTGAAGATCTTCGTCCCCCTCTTCAACAAACTCACCCCCTTGGAGGAGGGCGAACTGAAAGAGAGAATCGAAAAGCTGGCAGAAAAAGAGAACTATGAAGTGAAAAAAATCAGCGTCATGGACGCCTCAAAACGCTCGACGAAACTGAACGCCTTCTTTGCCGGGTTCGGCCGTTTCAAGCATGTCGTCCTCTTTGACACGCTTCTCGAGAAAATGGCGGATGAAGAAGTCGTCGCCGTGTTGGCCCACGAGATCGGCCACGCCAAACACAAAGACACGCTGAAGGGGCTCTTGGTCTCGGCCGTGACCCTCGCGGCGATGCTCGTCTTGCTTTATCTTTTCATCACCATCGAAACGATCTATTCCGCTTTCGATCTCGGAGAACCCTTCTTCGCGTTCGGTCTCTTGCTTTTCGCCATTGTCATCAATCCGGTGACCCTCCTCATCGACATGGCGGGGAACGCCTTCTCCCGCAGGAACGAATACAAGGCGGACCGTTTCGCCGCGGAACGCACGAGTAAAAAGACCATGCAAAACACCTTGAAAATCCTCGCCCGGGAGAATTTTTCCCATCTCACACCGCATCCTTTGTATGTCTTCCTCCACTACAGCCATCCGCCCACAAAAGACAGGGTGCGGGCATTGGAGTCCTCATGACATGAAGGAAAAGCGCCGGAAAAAAATCGAAGACATTCTTTCCAGGACGAATCTCGCCCGTCTCCGGGCGCTTTTCGTGTTGGTCTTCTTCGTCGAGGCGCTCTTTTTGTTCTATGTGGAGAGGATCCGGCTCGTCGAGGCGAGCGGTGAGGAACACACGCTCCTTTTGACCTCCTATCTCCTCCATCTTCTCTTGGCCGTCTTGGCGGCCGCCATTGTCGTCTTCAGCCACAAGCTCGCCAAAACCAAGGGAAGTGGATGGATCGACTTCCGGAAACGCTTCACGCCGATAGCGATCTTCGTGACGCTTGCTTTGAGCGCCACGATCAGTGTCTTCGACCAGATCACGACGGGACACATCATCATCTTCACGGTGAAGCTGCTCGTCTTCGGTCTCGTCCTCTATGTCCGTCCGCCTTGGCAATGGGCGGTCTTTGGCGTACCCTTCCTCGTCTTTTTGTCAGGACTCGTCATCTTCCAAGAAGACGGCGCCGTGCTGCTCACGCATCTCATCAACGGGACGGCGGTCTTTGCGGGAGTGATGTTCGCGAGTCATCGTTTCTATGTGCACAAGCACTACGACCTCCACTACCGCATGACGTTGAAGAGACTGAACAAGCGTCTCGAGAAGCTCTCCACCCACGATTCCCTCACGACACTCGCGAACAGACGCTTCTTTGAGAGACAAATCCGCTATGAGCTCGCCATCAACAAGCGCTACAACCAGAAAGCGAGCCTCCTTCTCATCGACATCGACCATTTCAAAAAAGTGAACGACACCCACGGCCACCAAGTCGGCGACGATGTGCTCGTCGAACTCGGGCAATTCTTACGCAAAAACGTCCGCGAATCGGACACGGTCTGCCGCTGGGGCGGAGAAGAGTTCATGCTGCTGCTTTCCCACACCGACAGCGCCGGAGCGGAGGTGCTCGCGAAGCGTCTTCGACAAGAGATCGAAAGCCGCCTGTTCCTTGAAGGGAAAACTGACATTTCTTTGACCGTGAGTATCGGGGTCACGGAACTCTCTCTCGCGGGGGAGGATCCCTTCAAAACGACCTATGAGACAATCGACAAAGCGCTCTACAAAGCGAAAGAAACAGGAAGGAACACCGTCATCGTCGAATAGGATGGACCAAAAGTAGAAAAAAGCGCTCGCACGAGCGCTTTTTTTCATAAGGGATCTTTCAGTTCCACCCGATAGACGTTGATCCGTTTGGAGATTTCGACCGCCGCATCGATATGGACCACGCCTTCTTCCTCGATGGGGGCGAAGGTCCTTTCATCCTCGAAGGAGACGCCCGAGAACCTTTTCGTCATGTGGATGTGGGGGATCCTTTCATGTCCGCAGATGATGGTCTTGTTATCAATCCCGGGAAGGCGGGACTGATAGTTCCAGACGATCTCTCCCGCCGGGGTGTCCCGCCAGTCTGGGTCACTCCCGTCGACACCCCCGTGCAAAAAGACGTAGTCGTCTTTCTCGATGAAGAGGGGAAGGTTCTTCAGCCAATCTTCCAGTTCGGGGAAGCGGTCGCGGATCCTTTCCCGCATCACCTCGAGGGAGCGTCTTCCGCGGAACAAAAGGCCGCTGAAACTCTCCAGCGTCGCTTGGAAGCCGTTATGGGCGATGTTGAAAAGGACGCGTTCGTCTTTTCCTTCGAAGAACTCGATGAGGAAGGTCTCGTGATTGCCGAGAAGGACGGTGGCCTTGTCCTTCTTTTCGAGTCTCCTGAAAAAGAGATAGACCTCCTTGTTCTCTTTCCCCCTGTCGAAGAGGTCACCCAGACAAAGTAGATGGTGGTCCTTGTCGTTTTCGTCGAAGGAAGCTTTCTCCAAGGCTTCGACAAGTTCTTGATGATGGCCGTGGATGTCGCTCACCACGAAGACTTCCTGCATGCGGCATGCCCCCTAGCGTTTTTGATTCGTGATTCCTTCCCAATCGGAAAGGAATCTCTCATCACTTTGTTCGGTGTTTTCATCCGCGAAAAGTTCATGGGCCAAAGAGACGTTCACCGTGACCTTGTGGCAGCCGGCGAGAATGGCCTTTTCGACTTGGGATGCGTCTTTGAGGCTCGCGGCCAGGATGCGGGTATGGAGCTTCGCTCGCTCGAAATGGGCACGGAGGTTCTCGATGAGCCGGTATGGGTCCTTTTTCGCTCTTTGCATCCTGTCGACATAGACGATGATGCTTTCGGCGTGCATGGATGCCGCCATCAAGCCTTGATGGAAGGTGAAGACGGCCGTCGCCGCGAAGGGATGCACGCTCCCGCCTGCTTTCATGAGCTTGAAACCGTCCTTCGTGGCGGGGATTTTCATGACGAAGGGGGGATGACCCTCTCTCGAGATGAACTTTCGGAGGGTGCTTGCCTCTTCTCTCATCGCGGCGAAGTCTTTGCCCGCGACCTGGATGTAGAGGGGGTTCGGGGCGATCGTGTTCTGTAAGTCGGCAAGCTGCGAAAAGACATCTTCGGAGGCTTCCTTCTTCAAGATGGTGGGATTCGTCGTCACTCCGTCGAAACGGTAGTGGTCCACGAGTTCTGCGATTTTTTCTTTGTCGGCCGTGTCCAAAAGATACATGCTATCACGCCCTTTCAGTTCCATGATACATGAGACGCAATTTCCTGCAAAGAAAAAAGCCGCCTTTTCGGCGACTTTTCATTCGTAGTGGACGACGGTGCCCTTTTCGCCCCGTACAGCTTCGGCGGCATCCTCCAAGGCGGCGATGACAGCTTTGGCCTCGGGCTTGCCGCTCACGAAATCGATGGCCGCCTCGACCTTCGGCAACATGCTGCCCTTGGCGAAATGGCCTTCCTCGATGTAGGCCTTCGCTTCCGCGGTGGACATCTTGGGAATCTTTCTTTCCGTCGGTTTGCCGAAATCCAAGGCCACCTGGTCGACGGCCGTGAGGATGACGAAAGCGTCGGCATCGATGATTTGCGCCAAGACGGCGCTTGAACGGTCCTTGTCGATGACGGCGGGAATGCCTTTCAGTCCCGTCTTCGTCCTGACGACGGGGATGCCGCCGCCACCCGCGGCGATGACGATTGTCTCGTTCTTCAAGAGTTGGCGGATGCTGTTCTTCTCGACGATGTCCAAGGGCTTGGGGCTCGCCACGACGGCCCTATAGCCCCGGCCGCTGTCTTCGACGAAGGGAAGGCCCGTGGCGCGGGAGATCTCTTCGGCTTCCGTTTTCGAATGGAAGGCGCCGATGGGTTTGGTGGGGGTCTCGAAAGCTTCGTCATTCTCATCGACGAGTGTCTGGGTGACGACGGTCGCGACATCGCGGATGAGTTTTCTCTCCTCCAAGGCGTTCTTGATGCCGTTTTGGAGATGATAGCCGATATAGCCCTGGCTCATGGCACCGCATTCGGGAAGCGGCATGAGGGGCACGTTGCCGTTCGATTGGCCCGCTTCGTCGAAAGCGGTCTGGATCATCCCGACCTGGGGGCCGTTGCCGTGCACGATGACGACCTCGTGTTTTTGGCTGACAAGTTCGGCGATGCATGTACTCGTGTGTTTCACGAGTTCGAGTTGTTCTTTGGGGGTGTTTCCGAGGGCGTTTCCGCCCAGTGCGACGACGATTCTCATGGGTGTGTCCTCCTTGTATGCTTTATGCGAAGAAAAAGGTCGCGGACTTTCTTCTTTATTCCCGTACTCAGTCGGATTCCGTCTCGAAGGTCTCCTCGGCCAACATCACCCATTGATGGGTCTTGTAGCCGTCGAAATCGTCAACGATGACCCGGATGGTGTAGGTTTTCGAGGGATCGAGGCCAAAAAAGACGACATCCTCGTTCTCGCCGAGGCCGACATCGTCCTCGGGGGGATGGAGTTCGAAGAGTTTCTCGTCTTCTTCGTCATAGAGCACGACGGAAAGCCCCGTCACGGCTCCGTCGGGATCCGTCAAGAGAAAATCGAAGGTGACGCTGTCATGAGCGGGACGGATGTTCGAGATGGAGGCCGTGGGCTCGTCACGAATGCGCTTGATGGTGAAATCATAGGTGTCGACGGTCTCGGTGATCGTCCGTCCGTCCTCGTGCCACGTCATGACGACTTCGATGGTGTAGGGTTTCTCGGTGGCGAGGTTGTAGAAATAGAGGTCCTCTGTCGTTTCGTGGAGGTGCAGCATCTTTTTGATGGTGACGACTTCCGCACCATCTTCCAAAAGACGGACTTCGAGTTCCTGCACGGCTTCTTCGACGTCCGTGACCCGGAGGTCGAAAAAGATCATGTTCTCGTATTGGATGGTGTTTCTGATGGTGGCTTCGGGTGGGTCTTCCTCTCCTTGACAAGAAAAGGAAGTGAAAGCGAAGAGGAAGGATGCGATGACCAAAGCGATTCTTCTCACAATGTGCCTCCTTTTGTCCGGGGCGGAAAAAAGCCCCGAAAAAGCCTTAAAGGCCTTTCAGGACATAGAGGGCGGTTTCCAACTCCTCATCGAGGAAATCGGCCTCTTTCAAGATGATGAGCGCCCCCTCACGGGTGAAAATCTGACCGAGGCGGCGCTTGGTCTTTTGGAAATCTTCCATGGCCGCGGCGGAAGGGGCCATGTAGGTATGGTCCTTCATGAACTCGGCCAGACAATAGACCAAGAAGAGTTCCTCGTCGGAGAGTTTCTCCAAGGCCTTCTGGTGTTTCCTTTTGGCCTTGAAGAACGCCTCGGTGGGGACATGGCGCATGCCGGTCTCTTTTTGCGCGCGCGCACTTTGGGCGCGCATGTGCTTGCCGGTCTTGATGATATTTTGGATGCGCTTTCTCGTCCGTCTTCTCATCTGTATCAGTGGAGGGAGAAATACTCTTCGACAATCTCGTAGGGTCGGGTGACGAAACGGAAGGGGAGTTCTCTTCCCGACATGTGGAGAATGATATGTCCGAAATTGAGCCTCCGCCCCATGCGGGTGGTCTCGACGGTGATTTCATTGACGGCGCGTAACGGGATGAACCGATGCACCCTGATCGCTTTGCCATGATGGTCGATGAAGCGTTTTTCGGTGAGTTCGAGCTTGCGGCGGCGCATTTTTAGAACATACCCGAAATAGATGATCAAATAGACAGCGACGAGTCCGTAGAACACATACTGCAGATAGTCGAGATCCGTCTGGAAGAAGACAAAGTAGCCGATGGCGAGTGTGATCACGAGAAAGCCGAGCATGTACCACTTGAACAAAAAAGCGAGTGTCGCCCACATGGAGAATTTGGCGGTGATCAGGGTTTCTTCTTCTTTGTTGACCATGTCCACGCCTCCCAACCAATGATAGTGTAATTATATCATGAATATGCTTGCTTGCGTCATTCTTTTCCGCTTTCGTCTTCTTCCGGGACGACGAAGGCGCTTTGTTTCATCATGAGGAAAAGGGTCAGGAATCCTGCGAAAAGCAGCGTGGCAGCGAGGAGTTCGAGACTCTCCTCGAAGAGGTTGTCGATGAAATAGAAACCGAGGCGGCGACCTTCGGCCGCATAATGTTCACTCGCGATCCGCCAGGCATCAATCTCCAAGAGGTTGAACCGGTCGATGATGGCATCCCCGAGACGGGGATACCAATCGTTGAAATGTCTGGTGGCGCTTGTGAAAGCCACGAGTCCATAGACGACATACCCTGTGATGAGAAACTTGAAAGCGCGCTTGTGGATGAAGAGGAGTCTCCTGATGCGGAATAGGGAGAAAACCATGAGGAACCCGATCACGCCATAAATCCCGACCTCGATGAGGATGCCGATGATGGAACTGTAGCCTTCCTCGATGCCCAAGAGATGGGTTGTGACATCGCGCACGAGATGGCGGATGTTGCCGGTGTCTTCCAACAACATGAAGCCGACCACGAGGGCGAAAAGGAAAAACCGCCCGAAATAGCGGTGTTTCTTCGCGAGCATGACACCGCTCACAAGACAGAGGACGATCACGGAGCCGAGGTTCATGGTGTATTGCAAAATCTCCGTGGGTCCTTCCTCGGTGAACATCTGATACCAAAGAAGCGGTGTGTCGGGAATATGTTCCATGAGTAGGTCGGAAAGGCCGAAGTAGTTGTGCACATCGACGAGGATGATCGCCGCATACGCCATGAGAAGATACAAGAGCATGATGGCGAGTATCACGAATCCGGCCTTGACACGTTTTGTCTGCATAGTCACGTCCCCTTCCCGGGCAGGTTTCTTTGTCCATTATAAACGATTTCTTTTGAATAGGGAAGGTGCGGAGGCTCCCAACTTGAAGGAAGACCGCCGATGTACTATAATGGGTAGAGCAAAAAGCCACTCTGCGCAGTTTTCCGAAAGGAGGGGTTTTCCCGTGTCCGAGGACAAACGAAACATCAGTCTCGAAAGGGCAAAAACTCTGAAGAGCCGGATCGAGGACTATCTCGAGGCGAGAAAGAGCATCCCCAAGGGCTTGGAGATGAAGGATGCCTTGGAAGACCGCAAGAAGCGCATCCTTGATCATCTCGGCGGCAGTGAAGAGGATTGGGCCGATTATCGTTGGCAGCTTGCCAACCGCATCAAAGACATCGACACATTGAAAGAGCTCATCAACCTCACCGATGACGAGATCGCGACCATCCACAAGGTCGACAGACTGTTCCGGTGGTCGATTTCACCCTACTATCTCTCGTTGATCGACCCCGATGAACTCATTGACCCCATCAAGCTCATGGCCATGCCGACCCATCTCGAGATCGAAGACGAGACGACGGGGTTGGACCCCATGGGCGAAGAATACACCAATCCGGCCGGTTCCAGCACGAGACGCTATCCCGACAGGCTCATCATCAACGTGACGAACGAGTGTGCGATGTATTGCCGCTTCTGCCAACGCCGCCGGAACATCGGCACGAAGGATGAGCGAACCCCGAAGGACCAAGTACGAGAATCCCTCGACTACATCAGAGAGAACGAAGAGATAAGGGATGTCCTCGTCACCGGAGGCGACCCTTTCACCCTTGCCGACAAACGCATCGAGTGGATTCTGAAAGAACTGAGATCCATCCCCCACGTCGAATACATCCGTTTCGGCTCCCGCACCCCCGTGACGATGCCGCAACGCATCACCGATGAATTCGTGGCGATGTTGCGGAAGTATCATCCCGTCTATGTCAACACGCACTTCAACCATCCGATGGAGATCACCGAAGAATCCAAGGCCGCCTGTGAACAGCTCGCGAACGCCGGCGTGCCTTTGGGCAACCAGGCTGTGCTCTTGAACGGCGTCAACAACGATAAATACGTCATGCGGGTCTTGAACCACGAACTTTTGAAGATCCGGGTGAAACCCTATTATCTCTTCCATGCCAAGGCCGTCAAGGGAACAACGCATTTCAACACCTCCATCGATGACGGCATCGAGATCATGGAATACCTCAGAGGCTACACGAGCGGCATGGCGATCCCGACCTATATCGTGAACGCCCCCGGAGGGAAGGGCAAGACGCCGATCCTTCCCGAATACCTCATAAGCCGCGGCAAGGACCATTTCACCATCCGCACCTGGGAGGGCGAGGTCTTGAAACATGAGAACCACCCCACCGTGGATATCGAAAAAGCCTTGAAGAAACAGCGCTGACAAAGAAGAATCCCGCCTTCAACCGGCGGGATTCTTGTCATTTCAGGAGTCTTACGAGGTAATCGCGGAAAGGCCCTTGCAGTTTCGGATCGCGCAAAGCGAACTCGACTGTGGCCTCCAAGAAGCCTTGTTTATCGCCGACGTCATAACGTCTGCCTTCGAAATCGTAGGCGTGGACGGGCTCTTCTTTTGCAAGCAAAAGCAAAGCGTCCGTGATCTGGATCTCGCCCCCCTTGCCGGGCGGGGTCTCACGCAAGATGCTGAAGATGCGGGGGCTTATGACATAGCGGCCGAGGATGGCCACGTGGGAAGGCGCTTCCTCGACGGAGGGCTTCTCGATGAGACCATCCACGCTGTAGAGGCGCTCTTCGAGTTTCTTGCCTTCGACGATGCCGTATTTCACGACATCCTTTTCGGGAACGGTCTGCACGCCGAGGACGCTTCCGCCCTTCTTTTCCTGGACATCGATGAGCTGGCGGATGCAGGGTCTTCCTTCACCCGTGTAGACGACATCGTCGCCGAGGAGTACTGCGAAGGGCTCATTGCCGACGAAGCTCTCGGCACAGCCGATGGCATGACCCAGGCCCTTCGGCTCTTTTTGGCGGACGGTGTGGATGTTCACTTTCTGCCAGATGGCGCG